>Ga0163180_10000897_pt1 | contig 17086 bp, 17 predicted proteins | sample AtlANTMetagenome_2_FD_109647 | JGI IMG/M metagenome (GOLD analysis project Ga0163180, IMG submission 109647) | Marine eukaryotic phytoplankton communities from the Atlantic Ocean - Atlantic ANT 4 Metagenome | ecosystem: Environmental > Aquatic > Marine > Oceanic | place: North Atlantic Ocean...
TATACGGGGAAGTGCTGAAAGTCGGTAATTCGAGCCTTACCATCCGTTTAGAGGCCCGTCGTCATAGTGTTTACAATGGTACTCAAAAGATTGTTTGTTCGATTGAGATGGTTTTCGTTAGAATTGATGGAGATGGGGAAGCTATCCCTTTGAGTGAAAAAGTTAAGCGAAAGTACATCGATCATAAAGGTAAGTGAAAAAATTTTGGCGACAAAAAAAATTGCGAAAAAAAATGCGGTTTTAAGAACTATTTACGGTATGATAAAAATTAAACTCAAAGAAGCCAAAAAATCATCTTCTAAAATTTGGAAAATGGTTCCGATTGGTAAAGCTGCAACGCCAAGTGCAAAAACTGGTAGATTATCCCAAAAAGAACAATATGCGGTTGTTCATATTCCATCTGGAATGAAGATTCCCACTGATTATTATAGGTCAACCAAAAATGATGTAAAAGCCTTGATTCAATTTTTGGATTCTCAATCGTGGCCCGATATTACTTCTTCTACCCCAAGTATGGAAACGATTGAATCGATTCATGATGTTATTATTGATTCGAAGTTTTCTCGACCTTCGATGAAGTATACCAAAGTCACTCTCAACGAGGGCCTTCAAGGACTTATGTTGCCCGATATACTCAACACGAAAGTGATGGAGTATGCCTTCAGTGGTAAAACTCAAGAGACTTTTGGGCGGTTTGTGCGTGATTGGATACTAAATTGGAGTGGTGATGCGACGATGGCGGTGACGCAAATGATCACTATGAATTTAGATGCAACACGAAGACTTATGAAACCAGCATTCTTTCATCTTTATGAGAAAAATGGTGGTAATAAACAAGATTTGCTGGCTCGCGATGGTTATTATGCGTTTACAAGTAAAACTTGGCAAGAACGACTTAGAGCCATCAATTTGACCGGAATGATGGATAAAAAACTCGCCGAATGGCGAAGGGATCTTGTTAGATCACTTGGACCCGGACAAGGCAATGATGTTGATGCTGAGATTCTTGATAAAGCACTTGATGATTTTATTGAAATGAAAAAGTTCCTGCAAGATCAAGGGTCTAGATTTTATAGAATCAAACATCAAGGCCCACAAGCTTCTATTGATAGTAAAGGTTCAAACTACTCTCATATGTGGTCACAACACCGAAGAGTATTAAAAAGTATTCGCAAATATCTTGTGAAACGAGGTATGCCATCGATAAATAGTTGGATTCAAAATCAATATGATACGGCCCTTTTATATATGTTTAACGCTATGAATAGAAGCCGTAATGTTGTCAAACTAAGAAAATATTTAAATGAAAACGAAAAGAACTGGGTTGATATTGATAAATTATTGAAAGATCCGGGGGATACCTATAACTCGGAAACCGGAGAGGGTGTCTATAAAGATTCAATGGATGCAATTGCAGATTTTGTGGAGAAGGCAAAATATCGCCACGCTTATGATACTATGTGTTCTGATCTTGGTAGTGGAGAGTTGGCTCCAAAAGGTAAACCATGTGTTATAAAAAAATATGACGATGGTTTCTTTTGGTTCTCCCGTGGATCAAGATCATGTGAAATATTTGGCGAAGAAGGTCGTAATTGTGGAGGTGGAAAGTTTACTCTTATTGATCTTCAAAAAACGATAAAACGAGGCGAAAATACCAGACGTTCTTGGCGGATTGGTTTAGATTATGATGTCAATGGCGGCGTTTTACATCAGATCCTTGGGGTAGCTAATTCTTTTCCAATGGAAAGGCATTGGTCTTATATCAAAGACTTTATTGATACCTACAATGTTCAAAGTATTGATTCGGAAGTGTTTCAATATTTAACAGATAATGATAAAGTTTCCGAAGAAGAGGTTATGAAATTTATTATGGCGGTCGGAAATGAAGCCATTAAATCAAAATGGATTGATGATGAAGAAGAGAATCAGAAAAAACGTGATGCTATGGTCGATGATATTGCTGCTAGAGCCTTAGAGGAATCTCAAAATCGTTGGAAAAGAAATTTAAATTATCAACCTCCGAAGAAAATTGACGCTAAAAAGGCCCATGCGGCCCAATCGTGGTATAAAAACAAGAGGAACAAAATCAAGTGATTAAAATTAGAATTAAGAAACCTATGCTTGAAGAGGAGTTATTAGTCGAGGATATCCAAAATCTCGGCTTGCCTGCAATTGTTGTTACTCGCGTCCTTGAAGAATTTGCTGAACCAGTGGTACAACCACCTCCCGGTGAACCAGAACCACCAAGGTTGGAAAAATTCGCAGTCAATAAATCACAAGATATTGTAGGTCGTTTATACAAAGAACGAGCCAGATTTAATTTTCGACGCTTATCAACAATGATGGATACATTGCAAGATGCCATTGAAACTGTTGCAGATGGTATCGGTGGAGTTCCAAACGAATTTTATGATAAATTCAACAAAATTGTAGATTTGAATGTTTCAACCAAAATACCCGCTGAAGGTACGGTGGCTGTCGCAAAGTACAAAGAAATGAAGGGTTTGCAAAAATCACTCACAAAAGCAGCTAAATCTCTTTTAGTTGGTGATCTTCAAGAAGATGCTCTTGAAATTATCGAGACTGAATTTTCACAATATTATCTTAGAATTTATGATGTTCTTTTTGGTAATGTAGGTGGAATGTCTATTCTCAATTATCTCAAAAAACACCCATCACATTGGAAAGAGTTGGCTAAGTTGGATTATTCTGATGCCATTGATTATATCAACGAAGTGAACCTCACACAAGAAAATGAAGACGATATTGTTCATAGATACAAAGATGGGTATTATTGGATCAATCTTGGTGAAGGCGGTTGCGAACTTGAAGCTGAAAGAATGGGACACTGTGGTAAAGATGATAGAGGAAACTTGGTTTCTTTGAGGACTCGACCAAAGGGTTCAAAAGGATCTAAGTCACATGTGACTCTTTCTTATAATGAATATGAGGATACGCTTTATCAAATTAAAGGCAAAGGTAATAATGCCCCGGATTCACGATATTGGCCTTATATAAAAGATTTCATTGATAGATATAACATATCTGAAGTAAAAGAAGATGGTGAGCATTCCAATGACGATTTTGAACCTTTGCTTGAATTTATCGAACAAAACACAAATGCCGATGTTGATATGAGAGCAAAAGAGCTTCAAGAATATGTTGATCATATTTACAACGGAAACGAAGATACAGATTATATCAACTTCAATGTTGACTATGATGATTACGGTGACGGAGGTTACGCAAATTTAAGCGCAAATATAGAATTCAGTGTAACTATTGATAATTTACCAGCAGCCGCTGTAGATGGCGTTGATGGTGAGGAAGAAATAATTGCAATACTTGAAGATGATGATTTCAAAGAACAAATTTCCGAGATTAGTTATATGGAGGATTATATCCCAACTGATTATGGCGAAATTGGCCTTGAAACAAGGGCTTCTATTCAGTATCATGGAGAATTAGTTTCTTTCAAAGTATTTGTTAACTTTACTGCTGTCGATGACGATTATCGTACATTCTCAGAGAAACAATATTTACAAGACGGTGTGGAACATTACAAATATAATTTTGGAGAAGATGACATCGAGGGTTTCCGAACTGATATCAAAGATATCGCATTAGAATTTATGAAGCCTTTGCTCAACACCGAAGGTAAAGGTAGAATCGCTGATATTCTCAAAGATATTGAAAGGATTGAGGCAGATTATAAATATTTTTTTGCTGTGTATGAATTGGATGATTTAACTCATCCAATTGATTTTGTTTTGTCCTCAAGACTTCCCATACAAATTGAAGCCTTTTCTTTTGAAGTACCGAGGCAAATAACAAACTCATCTGTAAAAAGAGCCTATCAACATGCGATATCTACTCATTTAAGCAACTATAACGAGGCCATGAAAAAGATATTTAACGAAGCCACGATTAGAAAAATACTGAATGATTCGATAAAAAAGGTAAACCTAGAAGCATACGATACAGCATTAAGACAAACTAGATTGGACTTTCCCGGATATGATTTAGGTGAAGAAGATAAACAACAGTATCGCTACATGGGAGCAGATATGTTTGAACAAGTTGATATCAGATTTCCGGGTCCAATCGATCTGTCTCAGAAGAAAACAAGTGAATTGCCTCGCCTTGGAATGCAAGCAAAAGCAACAGTAAAGTGGTTAGATGGTGTTGACGATATTGATTTCATGATGAGATGGGTTGCGACCATTGATGGATTGTGGCCCCAGATCCTTGAAGATATGACACCAAAACTTGAAGACCTTAATATTAAACTGAGACAGCAAAGAAAAAAATTCATTGATACCATGAAGAGAGGTATAAGGTTGTATGCTGATGGGTATGGTTATGAATTACAAGAAAACAAGCGAAAAATCAAAGTTTTATTAAAAAAATAGATCTTATCTTTAACTCTCCATAGTTACTATTAGAGGGTTGCGTTATGTTTGGATTGATTTTTGCTTTTATTCTTGGTTGTTTTGGACCAAAAACAACAACTGAAACTGGTATCATTGAAACTGGGATTGATACAGATACAAGTTCACAAATTACTTGGGAAGATTGTTCTTATAGAATAGGAGAACACATTTGTAATCTACAATTGGTTGATTCAAACGGAAATGAATTTAAATTATATGAATACCATGGTCGCCCAATTGTTATAGATCTTTCAGCAGAGTGGTGTGGAATATGTAAATACACTGCTGATGAAGGTGAAAAGTTTATGGATGATTGGAAAGAACACAATTTGCTTTGGGTAAATATTTTAATGGAAAATGACCAAGGGCAGCCTCCAAACGCTACAGATATTAGCGAATGGCTTGCGATTAGCAATGCACAAAATAGTGTTTTACTTTACGGGTCAAGAGATTTGATCGACCCAGCAGCCGAGGATGGTTTTCCAATTTCTGGATGGCCAACTTTTGTTATTATAAACGAAGATTTACAGATCTATCATGCTTTTGCGGGTTGGTCAAAGGAGTATTTAGAGCAGATTCTTACCGATATGCTAATAATTAATCAATAGACCAGCCCTTTATGGAGGGCTAAACATGAAAACTTTATTTTTTATTTTCCTAACACTGTTTGGATGCAGCGATTCAACACTTGTCAAGCATACAATCGAAGAGAAATACATTTATCCAAGTTATTATGATGTCTATATTGAGGATTCTGCAATTGATTTTGAAGACACTGCTGAGGAAGAAGGGATTCCTGTTTGGATAGATTCTTTCATCCAGCCAACTCAATCAAGCGGAGTTGATATTATTTGGGTAATTGACCCATCTGGATCTATGAACAATGAAAAACCTTATATTATAGCTGGTATTGAAGCTATGATTGCAGCACTTCCAAACGTAAATTGGAGACTGGTAATAATATCGTCTGATTATCGCCAAAGCGGCACCTCTTCAGATTTCCCTTTGATGCAAGGCGATACCGCATCGGATGCAATTGCGATGTATAATTCAGCCGTTGCAGGTGGATTAGAAGCGGGTTTCGATGCTGTTTATGAATATATTGAATTTAATCCTTGGTCGCAAAACTGGTTAAGGGATGATGCTGCTCTTTTAACAGTATTTGTATCTGATGAAGAAGAGCAGAGTTCTCATAACCTATCAACAGTTAATTCTTTTACAAGTTGGTACTCTTCTTTGAGAAATAATGTATATGTTGCATCAATTGTTAACTTAAACCCAGCGGATTCGTTATGTAACCATAATGATGCAAACACTGGATATAAATACATTGATGCTGCCAACAATTATAATGGACAAGTTTTAGATATTTGCTCTAATGACTGGTCTGCTGGTGTTTTGGATGCTGCTTCTCAAGTTACACCTCATGAATTTTATGACCTTTCTTATATTCCAATGGACCCAAGTATGATTTCTGTATTTGTTGATTATCAACCTTACACTGATTGGTATTATTCAAGCACTGATAATAGAGTATATTTTGATATTGTACCATCGGAGGGCTCTTTGGTAGAAATTGCTTACAATTACGATCCTAACAACTAATTAATAATAAAGGGTTTGTTGAATGAAGATTGCCATTTTAAAAGAAAAAATTAAAAAAGTACCCGGCGGGTACAAAGTGTATCCAAAAAAAGGTGGAAAAGCTTTATCTAAAAAACCAAAGACTAAAAAAGATGCTTTAAAACAGTTAGCTGCTGTAGAAATTTCAAAACAAAACAGTGATTTGGATGAAATGTTTTCGTCATCCAGTAATCATGGTATTCAACACTCAAATATATCCGATAAAGAAGAATTTAAAGGGTTAAAAACAAGAGGTAAACACCAAGGTTTGCAAAATTTTAAAGACCCAGTGTTTATTGATGAAGTGTTGGATGAAATTGAATATGATTTAGACAAAATTAAACCAAAAAATTATTTAAATCGTAAATTTTGGGATAAAAACAGGCTCCTTAACAACAATATTAGATCAAAGTTGCTTAATATAGCAAAAGATTTCATTGAAGAGTTGAGTATTGAGGACAAAGTAAAAGATATTACCTTTACAGGGTCTCTTGCGAGTTACAATTGGCACAAAAAATCTGATATTGATCTCCATATTATTGTAAATTATAAAGATTTTGACAACAATGGAGACATATTTAAAGATTTATTAACGCTTCAGAGATCAAACTGGAATAGAATTCATGATATTATGTTGAAAGGTCATGAAGTGGAAATTTATATACAAGATGAAAACGAAATACATCATGCTAATGGAGTATTTTCTATTGAAAATAATGAATGGATCATAAAACCAAGCCCAGCAAGTACTGATTTGGATGTATCTGGTGCTGTGAAGAAGGCAGAAGGGTTTGAAGAAGACATTTCCATGGTTCAGAGCCTATTTGTAAGTAAAAGATATAATGATGCAATAAAACACGCTGATAAAATAAAAGAAAAAATAAGCAATTTAAGAAAAATTGGCCTTGAAAGGGATGGAATTTACTCAATTGAAAATCTTGCATTCAAAATGTTACGAAATTCAGAATTAATTGATAAATTACACAACCTTAGAACCGATTCTTATGATAAAATGATGTCAATTGCAGACATTTCAAGGGATATTGACATAAATTTGATTGACGAAGATCAAATAAATGAAAAAATGATGCTTAAACCGGGTGAAAACGGTTGGGATTTGTATTCAAAACTGGTTGCAGAGGCATATTTGGCGGCTCCGAAGTTTGAACAAAGGGCTGTTCCTCACTTTGAGGCCATGATTCCGTTTGTAAATAAGATGTTTAAGCGTATTGAGGCCAAAATTGATGTTCAATTTGTTGATTATCATGCATATTCCAATGTTGAAGAGCTTAGAGATGATGTTTTTAACAACGGAGTGATGAAAATTGCAACTGTTGATGCTGAACATGATGTATTTGACCCTCAAACTAATGCTAAATTTCGCGCTGTTCATGATTATATGTCACATATTCAAGCAATTGGGTCCCGTGGAACCGATTTCACTCTAAAAGGTGAGATACAATCGTACAATACGCACATAAAAACGATGCCACCAGAGGCTTGGCCAGCACTTTTTACTGAAATTATAGGACAGGCAAGTACTTTTTTCTACCAAGGTGGCGAATTTGCCGAACAAAAGATCTGTTTACTCGATGGTTTTGACTATGAAAACATTGGAGTTGTCGCTGGATACGATATTGTCAATAAAGAATTGGTAAAAAGCGAAGAAAATGTGTTAGTTCAACCCGAAGAAGACAAAATGGTAGCAGAATCCAATAGAAAACAAGAAATTGATCAGCATAAAATAGAAAAACCGCAAGATTCTGGTCCATTTCAGACGAAAACAATGGCAAATTACCAACAAGATAGGGGTGATTACCTGTATTTAGGCGGAAACAAAGACACTGGTGGAGGAAAAGGGCACCAATCGGCTCCCAAAAAAGCAGGAAAATCAGCACCTCCCATGGCAGAAAAGAAATGTGGTCGAAAAATGCAAAAATTTAAAATAAAAATAAACAGAAAAGGATAAAAAATGAGCAAAACAGTGTTTTTTGATTTGAATATGTCATTATCAGGTGGAAATGACGGGATTGAAAAGAAATTTAATAACCTCGCAATACAAGCTGCGGATTATTTAAAGTCTAAAGCTGGAAAATTACTTGAAGTTGTTCATTTAAAGGGTGATGGGTTAGGATATTACTGGTCGGAAACCGAAAAAAAGCTAATTTTAGTACCAAGAAGGGCAGAATATTACATTTTACCTTGGAAACCTGAAGAAAAGGGCAAAAAATACCTTTTTTTACCGCTTTTTTTAAAAAATGGAACCTTATTGAAGGTTCGCGAAGAAGATATAGAGTATTTAGGCTTTAATTGATGGAAAAAAACATAAAAAATGGTATTTTTTTGCTATTTTTGTTACTTTTATACATAATTTTTGGATTTGAAACAGTATCTATACTGTTATTGTTCCTAATTTTGATAAAATAATGCAAAAAAGCAACTTTTTAAGTGACAAATACTACGTCAGAGTGTATATTAGTGGTCCAGAAAGTGATAAATATCTCACTTTAGGGCCGTATTTTGAAGAAAAAGCCTTAAAAATGGCACGAAAATACCTATCTACTGGTGTATGTTCGTGGGTTGAAAGGGTTAAATAAATTGAATAATGGCGAGCCTTTTGGCGGAAAAATAGCAAAAAAGTTTAATATTGGCGATTTAGTTTATTGGCAAGAGTGGGGAAGGGATCTTACCGGGGCAATTACTAGAGTATTTCATTATGGCATGTTAATAAACATATTACACAAAGAACTTGGAGAAAGAGAAGTCGTTTTTGCCTCAATTTTACCGCTAAATCAAAAAGAAGTTATTGAAGTCAGTATCAATAAGATAAGAAAATTAGAAACTAATTAATAATATATGAATGAATGTAAAATAAACAATAATACAGAAATGCGAATTGATAATGAAATATACAGTCTTGTTGATTTTGCCAAACAGCGTTTGGGGTTTCATAAGCCCCCAATAATATTTTTAAATCATGATAAAGAAAATAGTCAAAAAACACTAGCAAAAACAGGATATTACGATCCAGAAAACATGGAAATACATATTTATACAACCGGACGGCATGCAAAAGATATTTTACGATCAATCGCACATGAACTTGTTCATCATTTTCAAAATGAAAAAGGCGATTTAACGAAGCCCGGCTATCATGGCAAAGGTTATGCTCAAAAAAATCCACATTTGCGAAATATGGAGTTACAAGCAAACGACCCTATGCTTTTTAGAGATTGGGAGGATAGTTTAAAAGAAAAACACCCAACTATTTATAACGAAAGGAGAAATATTATGTCTTTAAAAGAATGGAAAAATAATGAGTTGTCACAAAATCTTAATAAAAAATGGGGTTTTAAAATGGATCTCACAAAATTAAATGAATCTAAAGAAAATCTTGAAGATACACAAGAAGAACTTGAAGAAGAGAAGAAACCAGATGAAGATGGGGATGGAGTTCCAGACTGGGCTGATAAAAAACCCGGTAAAGATGATCACGAAGAATCAAAAGAAGATGAATAATATTGATTCTCTAAATATTCTTATAAAAGAAACGATAAACAATTTCAATAACGAAGTCGTTGAAATCTCTTCTATACAAGATTTGTATGAACTTTCTGGTATGGCGATTGGATCAGCGGAAGGATCAAGTCATAATGGTGTTCCATTTGGAAAGAAAAATGAAATTGAAAAAGATAATAATAAAGAAAAAAAAAGATCTCGCTTACAAACTGAAGAGGAGCCAAAAATGATTTCAAGAGAAAATGTTATAACAGAAAGGTTAATGAGACAATATATTAGAAATAAAATTAAAGAAAATCTATCTCTCACACAAAATAAAACTTTAAACGAAGAACAAGCACTTCGGGCTGTTATTAGAAAAATAATAAAAGAAGGCGATATCTCAGATGTTCACCCTCACCGATCAACTGGTATCAATATGCTGGAAGATGTTCTCAAGAAAGCTATTCCAACCCTTCGGATGGATTTTAAAAGATTAACAACAGATAAAAAACAAAGAGATTCATTTAGATCACATATTATCAAAGCAGTTATGGACTCTTTAGCTCCAATGAAAGCTAATGATCAATATCTTCAAGGCGGAGAACAAGGAGCATCCAGTACACTATTAGATGAACCAATTTCCGATGAGGGTGATATTGATAATGAGATTCCTGAGTTGGAAGAAGCTAATATTGATATTGACATTGGAGATGAAGATAAAAAAATTCCTGTTGAAGATGATGATAAACCATCAGATGAAGAAGCTTTTGGAACAGGATTGGAAGATCAAGATGAAACAGGTCGGAATATGGCATTTACGTCATATAAAAAAGTTTCACAATATATCTTAGACGCTTATGATTCATTGGCAAACCCAAAGGATAAAGAAATTTTTACTGAATATTTAATTACTAATTTGAAATTATATTTTGATAAATTTGAAGATGAACTTCTCAATACAGTTGAAGAACCATCATCTTCATCATATCAACAACAAGCATAATTATAATAACTGATATATAAAATTTTGTCAAGTAAAAAATAGGATTTTTTTTATGTCTAAAATGAAAATAATAGTGGAAAATTGGAATAAATATCTTTTAAAAGAAGTTGAAGAATCAGAGGCGACATGTCTTGGAAAAAAAAGATAAGAGAATATAAAGGGCGTAACTACGAATACTCTCTTAGAAAAAAATTAAAAAGAGAAAAAAAGATAACTGATGACTTTGAAATTATGTTATCAACCTTAACATTAGAAGAAATTATAGGATTAAGATTAGAATTAGCTTCCCTATATATAAATAATAAATTATATAATTTTCCTATATATAAATCTATTAAATATTTAACTAAAGAAGCTTGTTTATTGTTTGCTTTATCTGCAACTCGGACATATAAAGATGCTGCTTCGTTTCTTGGTATCAAAGAAAGTGATTTAAGAAAAGAAATCAAAAAATTTAAAATTGATTTAACCACAACTAACTACAACAAAAAAATTAACCATAACAATAAAAGGGGGTGATGCGCTTATATTTTTAGTAAGTTGTGGTTTTTTTTATAATATTACTTGACGAAATGATCTTAATAAGTTATAATATTTTTGAGAGGTGATGTAAAAATGTCATATGGCAAAAGGAATGATTGGCTTAACAGAACATATAAAAATAATAAAACTGATAACACACAACAAGCAAAAAAAATAGTTTTATTTGATATGGATGGTACACTAACAAGCCCTAGGCAACCATTTGATGATAATTTATTTCAACCTCTTTCACTATTGAGTGAAAAATCCCACATCGGCATTGTAACAGGGAGCGATATGGAATACCTTGAACAACAAATGGATTTTGTTTTAAATTCTCATTTAAGATACAAGTTACATCTTCTTCCCTGCAATGGAACAAAATATTATCCACCACCTTTTTCATCAAGTGATAAATATTCATTAAAATCTTCGATGAATATGATTGATTATTTAGGCCAAGAGCATTTTCATGATATTATGAGAACATTAATCAGTATGCAAAATAATTTTGATTGCACTGGTATTCCATTAACTGGACATTTCATTCAATATCGTGGATCAATGATCAATTGGTGTCCGATTGGTCGAAACGCAAAATCAGATGATAGAAACAAATTTATTGAATATGATACTTCTTTTTCTCCACCCATTAGAAACAGATTGTTAGATTCTTTGAATAGTAGATTATCGATTCATGCTGATAGAAAACCTGTAACTGTAAAGTTAGGAGGAGACACATCTTTTGATATATTTCCATCTGGGTGGGATAAAACTTATGCATTGAAATATTTTAACAAATGGGAAGTGTGGTTTGTCGGAGACAGATGTGACCTTGGAGGTAATGATAAAGAAATTTATGATCATCTTGTAGATACTGGAAAATCGTATAAGACAAAAGATACGCATAATACGAAACTAATTATAGAAAATGAAATATTACCAAAAATATGATATTTTTTATTGGATGAAATTTTGAGTTCTTCTCTTGTTAAAAAAAAAGACATTGTTAATCTCATTAAATCTATTCTAAACAGTGGGATAGATCTTGAAACAAAAAGTAAACCTGAAGAATTAAATTTATTAATTGATATTCATAAATTTGTCAATAGTCGAGGTAAAATGAGAAGTTATATAGAAGAATCGAGAATAATTATTGAAACAATATGGTATGATCCAATAATGTCTGTTGAGGTAGAGAATGGAGTAATGGAAACTATTCCAATTACAGATGAGGGTTTTTTCGATGCATTATCGGAAGTAATGTATTTTTTTTCCAAAGAAGAAGAGAAAAAAATAAAAGAAAAGACAAAGATCGACCCCAATGAGTTTGAATGGATTTAAAATGAAGGTAAAGTTAAATGCAATAAACCTACTTAACTGAGTAGCGAGGATTTATGAATGAAAATGTTTTATTTAAAAAGAGTTGAAGACGAATCGGGAGTATCTGGTACAGGTCGGATAGCCCAAGGTTTTATTTTTGACAACGGAAAAGTTGCGTTAACTTGGCTATCAGAACATCCTTCCGTAACAATATACGATAGCATTGGAGAGGTGACTGCTGTACATGGCCATGGTGGCAAAACAGAAGTAGTTATGGAGCCTGACTATAAGAGAGCATATAACGAATTGATAAGTTTTGTTGAGAACTTTAATTTGGAAAAAGTTATGAAAGAAAAACTGCCTCTTGAATCTCAAACAAGTAAGATTTTAAAAGATAAAGGAAAAAATTCAAAAAAGAAGGATAAGTAAAAACTAATTTATTATGTGGAAGAAGATTTGTACACCTTAAAGTTAGATGCTGCGTGGAAACCGATTGAGATAGTAAAAGCCAATCGAGGATTTATTATGTCATGGACAGGTCGAGCAAAGCCTTTAAGATTTTATGACACTGGGCCTGTAAAAAACGAAAAGTACCCTGCTGTAATAATTTTAAATTCTTACATAAGTAAAAGAAGTTTTTCTATATCTTGCAACAGAAGAAATGTATTTTGGAGAGATGATTATATTTGTCAATATTGTGGAAATAAGTTTTCTTATGGAAATCTAACCATGGACCATGTTGTTCCGAAGTCTCAAGGTGGACACAGAACGTGGACAAATATTACAACGGCTTGTCGGAAATGTAACAGCAAAAAAGCTAACAAGACTCCAAAAGAATCAAATATGTTTCCTATAAACAAGCCAACATTTCCAAAAGTTAGGCTAACAGATGTTTATAGGAATATAAAAATACCAGAGATTTGGGAACCATTTTTATTTTAGGAGTAAAAAATGTCGGAATATTCAGAAAGAAAAACAATAGCAGTTTCTGGTGGAATGGATCCAATTCATGTTGGGCACGTTCGTATGATCCAAGCTGCCGCAGATATTGGAGATGTGATAGTAATATTGAATAGTGATGAATGGCTTAAAGAGAAAAAAGGTTATTGCTTCATGACTTGGGAAGAGAGAGCCGAAATCATTCGGGCGATAAGAGGTGTTGTTTCTGTTGTTACAACTGTTGATGAAGTTGATAATACTGTTTGCAACACTTTAAGAAATCTTAAAAAAGATGTTGGTTTAGATTATTTTGCCAACGGAGGGGATAGAACTGTTACAACGACCCCAGAAATGAAAGTTTGTGAAGAAATTGGAGTTAAAATGCTTTGGAATGTTGGCGGTGGAAAAATTCAATCTTCATCAACATTAGTTAACAAAACCCTATGGGGTAAAAGGAGAATAAATGGAATCGAAATTTAATTTTGGTGCAATGGATCAAGTTTTAGAAAAAGCTGCAAAAGATGAAACAGGTCAAATGGCTGAGATAATCAATGACTTAATTATGTTAGGTCGCAAAGCTGGTAAAACTAATTTTACATTGCAAGAAATAGCAACTGTTACAACAATGGGTTATTATGTTTCACAAGAGCCCGAACTTGAAAGTATAGTTCAGTTTCTTTTATCTAAGACTAAGCCACCAGATGACTATTTAAATTAAACTAAAGGAGGGTAAAAACCCTCCTTTTTTTCTATTTATGGTGTATAAGAGGTTTATGAATATGAAAGATGATTTACTCGATCAGATTGTTGAAGCGGTTTTTGAAGAAGTTGCTAAAGAAGTAGCGGCTGGTGCTGGAGCAGGCGAAGAAGGAGTATTGCCCCCTGATTCTGGTCAGTTTTCATTTGTCACAATAAATGGTGCCTTATACATTAGATTTCACGAGAACAAAGCCGTTGATCAAGATAAACTTACATCACTTTATCGTAATAGTAATCTTGCAGCGGCCCTTGGAAAAAATGTCACAGAAGAAATCGAACCCAATGATGGTATCGCACTACCGAATCTCAAAAGGGATCGTTTTGACGAGTTAGTAGCTGCCATAAATAAAGATGTAGAACAAACGAAGGGGCTAATTTCGCCCAAGTCCGCCATACCCGACCCCGACGATATTTGGAAACAACTAGTGAACCTTGGGTTCGGTGAAAAAGGCGAAGAAGGAACGGAACCGACTGAAAAACAGAGAGAGAATATTGAAATAATCAATAATTTGATAAATAAGATAGATGTTGCTGGACCAGAAAAAGTTATAGCAGCATTAAGAGACCCAAACAATACTGAAGAAGCAAAGAAAATAAATCTTACCCTCACTGCTCTAGGCAGCATTGAAGATATGATAAAACTTGGATTAACCACTAAGGGGGCACAAATATTAAAAGGGTTTATTAAGCTTTTCAATAAATCTCCTTCAAAAAAAGAACCAGAACAATATAAAGAATTATTGGCAGCTTTAGATTTCGATAAATTAAAGAGCACCCAAGAAATTGCAAAAATGTTAAAATATAGTGGATTATTAAAAAGCAAATCAGACTTGAAAGGATTAGAAGAAGTAATAAATCCCAAAATGAAAGATCCAAGACAAATGATCATTTTTGGTTTAAAAGCACTTGCAACAATTATCAAATCACAATATAAAAATTTACCAAACACTCTTTCTATTCTTGGCTCCTTTCTTGAACTAACTGAAAATAAAAAATTTCAACAACAAGTTAAAGAATATATAAAAACAATGTACTCTCAAGAAGAAGATTTTCAGACAGCGGTAAATAAATTTATTGAACAAGGAAAAATGGACAAAGATGTTGTTGAGTATTTTAGTTTAGTGAAGTCCGCCACTGAACCAGAATCAGAAGAAACTCAAGATGCAGAAGAATATGATATAAGTCCCGAAGCAAAGGAAGAACTTATAACTGCCTATACAGATTTCAAAGATAAATTTTATAAACAAAAATTCTTAAAAGATCAAGCTGTTCTCGTTAAAGCATTATTATCGATTCTTAGAAAAATTGATAATCAAGAACAAGAAGAAAAACGTGCCGGAGCATTACAAAGACAAGAAATAGGTGAAGCTGAAGAACCTCAAAAAGAAAAACCAGAGACAGTGCAAGCTACAGGAAGACAGCTTGAAAATATCAAAGCAGATGTTAGATCTTTTGATAACACATTGAAAAAATCAGTTAAGATTTTAACTCAACTTGTAGATGCTATCGATAAAGGACTTCAAGTAACACCAGTGTATAAAAAAAGGATGCTTGAAATTATGGAACAAGTACAACAATATTGTGGTGCTTTGTATAAAGATTTAAAAGATATGGTCTCGCCTACTCCTTCCGAACCATTACAGGAAGATATTTATGATGATATTATTGAAAAATCAACAAAATTTCAAGAAGTATATAATAAAATAACAAAAGATATATTTGGTAAAGTTATTGACCGTTTGGTTAATGATGATAAAGTTTTATATGCAGAAATGCAAGAAAAAGTTAAAAGTGCTCTTGAAATCCTTGAATCGGTTATTGAAATGTTCCCAAGTGTTAAAACATTTGGTGGAGAAGTTGAGGATATTAGAGAAGCAGAGGGTAAATATCTTCAAGCAGTTAAATCACTTGATTTTGATATTTCAAATATGCAAACTTTAGTCAAAGGTCAACCAGTGCGTTCAACATCAATTGATGCTTTTGCAAATAATTTATCAGATTTTTCAAATGAAGTGGAAAAAATCTTTGGCGTGTCAACTAAATTACAGCAAACAGCATCCACTGATGCAGCCCCCGAAGAAGAAGCAGAAGAAATTCAGTTTTCAGATGAAGAAGTAAAAAAATATATTGAACAAAATGCAGGTATTTATAAAACAACTGCCGAAATCGTTAATAACCTTGCGGGTTACGATAAAAAAGGTTCTGATATATATAACAAATTAATGACTGGTACTTCTGGAGAAGATGAGTTGAGAGATCCTTTGAAACCCAAAGAACGATGGGACGAGAGGTTATTGAAAGAATCAGCCCTTATTGATAATTTACAAATTTTAAAACAAAATAGAGAGATCATAATTTCTATTTATGGAGATTATGGCTCTGGTGATAAATTTAATAATATGCCTCATGGAGAGAATAAGCTCAAAGCCGCCGAAAAACTCTATAAAGCAGCAGAAAAATTTAAAATAGCATATGAAAAATTATCTGGTCATTCAAAAGCTGGTCGCCTTGGTGATCTGAGAAAATCATCATCAGAAAAAGCAAAAGATATTCTTGATCTTCGTAATAAAATTGACGCATCTCTTAAAAAATATGAACGAGTGGCAAATTTAATTGATGTATCCCTTAGAAAAGAAAACTATGAAAAGTTTCCAGATGTAATGAAACAAATAACGACACTTGTTGCAAGAAGTAAAACAGGAAAAGTTGTTGGCTATAGTCAGTTGTCTAGACAACTCAGTAAAATGAAAAAACAGTCTCAACTAGCCGGAAAAGCAATCGGTAAATATCTTCAACAAAAGGCTGTAGATTTTGAAGAATTGTTTTCTTCTAAAGCATCTAAATTAACTGGCTGGATCAATTCAAGATTGAGAAACCTTGGTATGAGTATTCGTAAGTCAGCCGGAGAAGAAGAAGCAACAACACCCATAGAAGAGCTTGAAAAAGAAAAAGCTAACAAAGTTTCATTAGTTAAGAGACACAA
>Ga0163180_10000898_pt1 | contig 17077 bp, 2 predicted proteins | sample AtlANTMetagenome_2_FD_109647 | JGI IMG/M metagenome (GOLD analysis project Ga0163180, IMG submission 109647) | Marine eukaryotic phytoplankton communities from the Atlantic Ocean - Atlantic ANT 4 Metagenome | ecosystem: Environmental > Aquatic > Marine > Oceanic | place: North Atlantic Ocean...
ACGTTCGTGCTTCTGAAGACGCATTCATTCAGTGTGTTAGTATCTTCGCTGTTGGTTTCGCTGATCACTTCCTAATGGAAAGTGGTGGTGACATGAGTATCACTAACTCTAACAGTAACTTTGGTAATACATCACTACATGCTATTGGGCATAAAGGTTTTGCATTCAACCAAGATAAGGGTGGATTTATTACCGACATTGTTCCACCTCAAATTGTTCCAGAAACTACTGGTAACACATCAAAGGTTCCTTATTATACGTTAGATGTACAAGCATCTAATGATCCTGCTAATCATACTCAAATATTCCTTGGTGATGATTTGGCATATGATCCTTCTAAACGTCCTGCTGCCTCTATTGAAGGTTATCGTATAGGTGCTAAGAAGGATGATAAGGTATTTGTAAAACTTACTCCAAGAAGTGCTGGTCAGAGTAATGAATTTAATGCAACTATAAGTCCTAGTGGATTTAAGAGATATGTTGCTGCGCCTAGTATATTAACTCCTAGTGGTGGAAATATAGTAGGTAATGATAGTCTTGATGCTGCTAATTTAATTGAAGCTAATAAGAATTTCATTGCTTATGAAGCTTATGGATATATTACTTCTAAGTATCCAAATATAACAATTAATGAGAATATTGACATTATTAAGTGTCGTAGAGATATTGGGTATCTTATTGATGCTACTGTACAAGATTTAAGACTTGGTGGTAATCTTAATACTATTCAGGCTGCTGAATCATATTATGTTGCTACTGAATTATCTTATATTACTAATGAATTAACAGAGACTTTAGAGGGTTATTACTATGCTAGAGATCTTGCTATTGCAGCTGCACGTAATTTCTCATATCTTCGTACTGGTGTAACTACTACTACTGGTTCTTCTATCATCAATGTTGGTGATACAAGTGGTATTGTTCCAGGTATGACTGTTGCTGATTATGAAACCAGTAGTTTCACTAATGGTTATCTAAATTCCAATGCTGCAAGACCAGCATCACCTGCTATACCTAACAACACATTTGTTAAAAAGGTTATTGACTCAACTAACATAGAATTGGGTCAGAAAGCAACATTCTCAGAAAAGAAAGTTGTATCTGTTAAGCATGGTGACGCTGCTAACTTAATTGAAGCTAATAAAGATTTTATTGCTGCTGAAGCATACGAAAGAATGCTTCTTGACTTCCCTGGATATACATCACCAGCCGCTAATTACACACCTGCTAAGTGTAAGGATGATTTAGTAAAGGCTGTTCATAAGATTGCTAGTGATGTAGCATTCGGTGGTAATGCTGAGACATGGGATATATCTTACTATTATGAGAGTGGAGAAGTTCTTCATATCTCAACAAGTAGAACTGAAACTGCTCGTGCTTATGAGTATGTTAAAGACATGGCTATTCAGGTCATGCGTAAGGAAGATGTATTCATCTATGGTACTCATGGATTAACACAAACAAAGACAACATCTGGTCTTGTTCAACCTATTGCTAGTCCACAACTTACAAATATCAATGAAGATAATGTTGATGTTGTATCTGATAGAGGTGGTGATGCTCAGAAATTAATTGCTGCTAACAAAAATCTTATTGCACATGAAGCAGTAGAGAGGATGGTTTCTCAATCATCTCTTGAATCATTTACTCCTATTACTGGAACCACTTATGATCCTGCAACTGGAGTATTGAATCTTAAGATACCTAATAATGGGTTATCAGCATCTACTTCAGTTTCTGTAACTAATGCTGCTTATGATCCTACAACTGGTATTTTAACACTCACCAAGAGTAATCATGGAATGAAGTCTGGTGAGAAAATTCAAATACAAGATGAGGCTTTATGGTTTAAGTGTTCTATGGATAATAAGACTTCTGTTAAGAAGTATCCTAGATCAACTGATCCTGTAAGTGGTAAGTGGTTAGAGATTACTAATGTACAGCAAAGTACATTTGATGTGCATGTCGGATCTACTCCCATTGTATCATTTACTCCTACTGCTGCTGATTATAATGCAGCAACAGGTGTGATGACTTTGACTATTGGTAATCATGGATTGAAAGCTGGTACTTCTATTAAACTTGCTCAAGAGTCATTAACATTTACTTGTAGTAAGGATAGTAATCAATCTAATCATGCTTATCCGAGAACAACAGATCCATTCTTTAATACAGCAATTAATATTGATTCTGTAACTACAACCACAATTACAATTAATGTTGGATTTGAAGCAAATGCTGCTGAACAATATGCTCATACATTTGTTCCTAATCTACCTGCTGGAACTGGTGCAGTTATTGCTGGTGGTAATTATTTACATGAATATGATCAAGCATCAAGTCCTACATTTTTCAGAGCACAGGATAGTATAAGACTAGACTTTGATGCATTGACATTTACCTGTGGCATGGATAATAATGCTACAGAACACAAGTATCCTCGTGTAAGTGATCCTGCTGCTAGTGATATTCTTCCTGTTGTTTTTGCATCTCAGGATGATGTAGTAGTAAACGTGGGTAAAACTCCACAAGTAACATATGATGTCACTGGTGCAAATTACAATCAGGTAACAGGTGATATTGTATTAACTATTAATGATCACGATCTTGTTAAAGGATCTACTATTAGATTAGCAGATGGTGGGTTATCATTCAAGTGTGCTAAGGACTCTTATACTAGTACAGAATCATATCCACGTTCAACTGACCCTGCTTATCAAACTGCTCTGGAAGTTAAAGAGGTTGGATCTTCGTATTATAAGCCAACAAATGCTGCTTATGATCCTAATACTGGAGTTTTAAATTTAACTGTTTCTAATCATGGATTAGTAAATGGAAATAGAATTAAGATATCTGATAATTCATTGACATTTACTTGTGCAATGGATAATCATGCAACAGAACATGCATACCCAAGATCTTCTGATCCAAAATCGGGAGAATGGTTAGAAATTTCTGATGTCACACCAAATACATTTAATGTTAATGTTGGTGAAGCAGGTGCAGAATTTACATTTACAGCTGGAACAGGTACATCATATGATCCTGTAAGTGGAGATCTTGTTCTTAATGTTGGAACACATGGTTTAAGTGTTGGTGATGGTATTGTTATTGATAACAACTCACTCAAATTCAATTGTGAGATGGATGGAAATGATTCTGATAAATCATATCCACGTGCAGGTAAAGATCAAGCTTCATCAAGATCTTTACATATAACCAATATTACAGATGATAGTATTACTGTTAATGTAGGTGGTGCTGGAACTAATAAGTTCTTTAAACCAACCGCAGCAACTTATGATCCTGCTACTGGTGTCATGGTAGCAACAATTGGACAGCATGGATTACGTGTTGGATCTAATATTGTATTGAAAGATAATTCTCTTAAATTTACTTGTACTAGAGATAATGATCAAACATGGCATAGTTATCCTCGTCCTGGTGTTGATCCTTGGGCTGGTAAGTCTATTGCTATTACTGCTGTAGGATATAATACTAAGACTGCAACTAATGCTGTTTATACTCCTGCAAATGGTGACTTGGTAATTACATCAAGTGGTCATGGATTTGCAAATGGAGACTATGTTAAGATTGCTGATAATTCACTTAAGTTCACTTGTGAATTGGATGGTGATGTATCTATTAAATCTTATCCACGTCCAGGATTTGACTATCCAAGTGGAAGATGGTTGAAGGTATCTAATGCTACTGGTGATACATTTACTATTAATGTTGGATCATCAAGTAATACTTCTCTTCATAGTTATGATGATGCTGTTTTAGATGGTATTCATCATCAAGATGGAACCGTTACATTTAATGTTGGATTTGATTCCAATACAAATAATCAATACCCACATACATTTAAAGAAGCAGTTGATAATGCTGTTGAATATCAACCAGAATCTACACATACATGGAAATCTTCTGATCCTAATAGCATTAAACATTTACCAAAACAGGCTCATATATTTAAGAGATCTGCTAATAATTCTATAGAGAAGCAGAGTGGTACTATTACAGTTAATGTTGGTGCTGGAGATCCTGCGGATCAGTATGGACATGATTTTGTACCTGGTAGTGGAATAGGTGCTGTTATAACTGGTGGAGATTATCCACACCAATGGGTGAGTTCTGTACCAGATTCAGTACATAAAGTATTTTCTGTTGGTGGTAGTAATGCATATCATAATCAAGATTGTGTTGATGATGTTGTAGATATTTTAGATGCAATAGGACACAACTTAGCTTATGGTGGTAATGATAAGACTTGGGATGCTGCTTATTCATATAAGACTGGTGCTCACGTTGTTGGTGAAGAAACTGAGACTAATTTTGTATTTGAGCAAGCAAGAGAAATGGCTGCTCAAGTTGTTAGAAGACAGAAAATTTTATCCGTAGGTAAGCATGGATTAGTACAAGATTATAATCCTGATGGTTCTATAACTGAAGACATGGCTGATCCACCTGTAGATCGTGCTGGTGATGCCCGTAATTTAATTGAATCTAATAAATCATTAATTGCTAAAGAAGCATACGCTCGTATGATTCTTCAAAATCCTGGATTCTTACCACCTACAGGCAATAAGCAAGATTGTATTGATGATATTGAAGATTTTATTACTGAAGTATCTTATAATGTAGCATTTGGTGGTAATGATAGAGTTTGGGATATGGCAAACTTGTATGTTACAGGTGCTCATGTTGCTGGAGAAGAGACTCAAACTATCATGGCAATGACTGATGCCACTGAGATGATGGTTCAAGTAATGAGACAAGAGAAAGTTCTTATTATTGGTGATCATGGATTAACTCAATCATATGATAATACAATAACAGTTAATGTTGATACTCCACAAGATAATAAAGTAGCTGATGCTAAGAATCTAATTCTTGCTAATAAAGATTTCATTGCTCAAGTAGCATTGGGTAGAATGTTGGATGCTTATCCTTCATATCAATTTACTGCTCCTTATACAAATGCTGATTGTCTTGATGATCTTAGAGATGTAGCAGAAGTTGTTGCACATAACTTAGCATACGGTGGTAATGATCGTGTGTGGGATGCTGCTAACATGTATGTTGCTGGTGCTCATGCTGCTGGATCAGAGAATGAAACTATATCTGCTTTTAATGAAGTACGTGATATTATTCATCAAGTAATTACCAATGTTGATGTTACTGTTGGTGGTCATAGTTCAATTAGTCAGGTAAAGGATACTACAATTACTGATGGGGTTTCTAATAACCAATGTAATAGTGCAAAGAGTACTGTTACATCTCTAGTACAGATACTTACTGCAACTATTGCTACACCTTCTTCACTTGCTGCTGTTACACGCACTCAATCAGTAACAAGATGTGAGGATATAAGATCATCTATAAACACTCTTTCTGCTATTGCTACTAATGCTATTAGTAACCCAGTTAGTCTTGATGGTGTAGTTAGAGATGTATCTGATGCTACGTATGATCCTACTACAGGTAAGTTAGTATTAACTATTGGTAGTCACAGTTATACTGCTGGCACAAAGGTTAATATTGCTCCTTCTTCTATAGTCTTTACATGTTCTAGAGATGGTGATGCTACAGAACATGCATATCCTAGAGCAACTGATCCATCATACAAGAAAGATAATCCTATTACAGAGGTAACTGGTACAACTATTACGGTTAATGTTGGTATTACTTCTGATACATCAGTACATGCATTTGTTAGTGCTGCAAATGGTGCAGTTAAAGTTGGTGGAATAACAAGAACAGAATCTGTTGGTAGATGTGAGGATGTAAAATCATCAATCAATACTTTATTTGGTATTTTAACAAATACAGTATTAACACCAACATCACTTGATTCAGTTGTTAGAACTTCTTCTATTGGTCGTTGTCAAGATGTTGCTAGTTCAATATCTACATTATTTGGTATTCTAACGAATGCTATATTAAATCCTGGATATATTGATAGTATTGATAGAACTGAAACACCATTAGGATTAGCATTTGGTCCTTCTGTAACTGCTAATGCATCTACATCAAATTCTTATGTATATTTTACATTAGATGATGCTGTATATACTAATGAGTATTCACCTTCTCCAGATACATCATTTAATAACTCTGGTAATTTACAGGATAACAATTATCCTAAGTGTGCTAATGTTTCAACTGCTATTCGTCAGTACTTCTCTAATATTGGAACTATTATTCAAACTGGATTGAATAGTGTTCCTAGAAATGAACCTTCTAGTTCTTCTTCTGATTTAGCAAGTAGAGGAACAATTTGGACAATTAAAGATCCTACATCATTAACTGCTAACCCACATAACTTTGAAACTGGTACTCCAATAAGATTGGTTCCACGTGCCAAGGATGGTGTTGTAGTTGATAAACGTAAGATAAGATTACCAAATGGATTTTCACCTAACCAAACATATTATGTAATTGCTCCTGGTAGAATCACAAAACCAACAGACTTTAGTACTGCTGGATTTACTGCTGGATCTACAGTTGGTGATCAAGCTAAGTTAATGTTAGCTGGTAGTAAAGAAAACGCTGCTGCTGGTATATACATTCATTCTGCTGAAGTTGAATCGGTTGATACTGATATTGAAATTGATCTCTATCAGTTTGTTCTTGATACAAACTATGATTGTCATCAATATTCTTGTGAGACCTCTGCTACACCTCTTGGTGCTCTTAAAACAGATGTTCCACATATATTTGATACTCCAACTTCTAACGTAACAGTACAAGAAGTATTCTTTAAGAAGAATGAAGGTGGTTCATTACCATTGTTGAGTCAGTCATGGCAACAAGATACTGATGTTTCTGTTTCTAGTAAGTTGAAGGAGAATAGAGCTTACTTTGCAAGGTATGTTGATAAGAATCTATTTACTATTCACAAAACAGTAGATAAAGCTTTAACAGGTCAATCACCAATAAGTTTTGATACTACTACCAAACAAGATGGATTCTCTGTATTTGCTAATAAGAGAGAATCTCCACTGAGATATGATCCAATTTATGAGAATCCTAATACTGGAACTCCACCAATTTACGGTAAGTGGTTTATTCAGGTAGTTAATCAATCTGAGAATTCATCTACAGCTGGACATGACTTTGCTATCTTAACTAGATTGCATGAACAGGCTTACAATGATCTTTCTGGTATTGAGAAGACAAATGATGCTTGGTTTGAAAGAATTAAGGATGAGCGTAAAGCAGATGATCGTATCTATCGTTTACGTTATGTTATACCTGAGTATCTACAATCAGTACGTGATCCTCTAAATGGATTTACTATTAAGATTCGTAAGGACACTACAAGGAAACTTTTACCACAGAAGATAGTTCTAAGACCTGTTGTTTCTGGTAGTAATACTGAAGCTAAATTCTATAACCCTGCTCAAGCACATGAGTGGATTGGTGCAACAAAAGCTGATTTATCTGGTATTACAGGACATGATGATACTTTAGAATATAATCCTTATAGAAAACCATTATCAACTGTAGGTCCACAGGTATTTACTAAGACTTTAAAAACAAGTAGTGATATAGATTTTAATGTTGAGTCTGGTAGATATTTTGTTGATGCTAATGATGGTAACACATATCTTGAGTTAACTACTTATGATCCAAGTCTAACAAGTACACCTGCATTAATCAATGAGAAGTTTGTAACAGTTTCTATAACTGTTCCTCAAGGTGGTTCCTTTACTGCTAATCCTACTGCTAAAGTGAATAATCCTTCTGATAATGGATATAATAAAGTTGAGTGGTTTGGCAATTGTTCTGGTTATGCTTACGTTCATGCTGCTCTTAATGTTCCTGGAACAGATACATGGCACTTAATTCTTAAGGGTGTTGTATCAGATACTAATGATGAACCAATTGACTATGATCCTCTAGAGAATACTAGGTTTGAGCATGTTCCTGCTGGATCAACACAAACTGTGTTTGCAGATCTTAAGGCTGATAGAGATTATGGTAAATCATTTGGTATTAAGGATCTAATTCGTAAGGGATATCCAGAGTACTATTATAAGCAAGGTGGAGCTAAAGTTTATACTCTAACTCCAGGTGATAAAATAGTTTCAGAGAATAGTCCTCCAATTGAATATTATATTGAATCAGTAACTGATGTTGGAGAGATTGATGATACATTCTATATTTTTGATGTTGAGCAAATTCAGAAACGTATATTTAAACAGCAACCTGGTATTTACTATCTAACTGCTATACGTGGTGACATTTCCCCATATCCAACTGGTGCTGGTAACCAAGGAAACTTTAGAAACTTTAAGTTCTCTCAGCCAATCAGTAAATTATATCCATTAAATTATAAGAATGATCCTTTCTGGTTCAGACAAATAGATCCTGCTGCTGTTGATCCTCCTTCTACATCATCTGCTGCTGATAACTATACTCATGGTTTAGTAACAGTTAATGATTTCAAGGGATCAATGACTAAGGAGTGTGTTGGTGACATACTTGCTACTGCTGCATTTACAAATAATTCTTATAGTGGTAACAATGAGTTAAAAGCACAGATTGGTAATGCTACCTCTGGTTCTGAGGATCGTTTGATTCCTATTGCTGGTGATAGTACAGTTGTTTCTGATGTCAGAGTTTACGTTGAGTTACGAAGACCATCTATCGCAAGAGCTGGTAACCACACGTTTGAATACCTTGGTTTTGGTCCAGGTAACTACTCAACTGGTTTACCTCAAAGACAGGAAGTTATTCTTGAACCAATTCAAGATTTCTATGCTCAATCTAAGAAGCAAGATGGTGGTCTAGTATTCTACACTGGTCTTAACTCTAATGGTGACCTATACATTGGTAACCGTAAGATTGATGCTATCACTGGTGAGGAAGAGTTCCTAGAGTCTGCACAGTTAATTGATTCTGATGATGATGAAGAGGATATTGGCGGTCTAGTTACCACCTTTGATACTCCTGTTACATTCAATGAGTATATCACAGTTAATGGTGGTGACAATCAGGATAAGACAAGCACATTCAATTCACCTGTAACTATCAATGTTCTTGGTAGAGTTAGAGATTATGCATTAAAGATTATATCTGATGTTGATCCTAATTCTGGTGATGATGGTAGTCTTGCTGCTCAGTCACAGTACTTGAACCAAGATACTCTTGGTCATATTACTATTGCTAGAAACAGAATTGCTGCTTCTATATTCCAGTTTAACCCACGTGGTTCTGCTGGTGCTGCTCAAGGATATAAGATCCAGAACCACGCTGTTGGTTTACTCGGTTCTAACATTACTCCAAACCAATTGGGAACATTTAATGCTACCCAAGTCGTTCAGTATGGTAATGCTGGAGCTCCTAAGTCTGGTGATATGTTGCTTAAGGGTAACGATGTAGGTAAGTCTGGATCTCTTGGATGGATTTATGCAAACTATTTCACACCTATTACTGCTAATCAGATTAAGAGATTAACATTTAATGGTACTCAGGTTGTAACAGTTGAATGGGAAGGACTTAAGAACTCAGAACTTGGTGTATCGTCTGGTTCTCAAATTAAGATTACTAACTTTATTGATAGTGCTCTTGATGGAACTTGGACAGTATTATCTGCTGGATTTGATCCTAGTGATGAGTTCTGTAAATTCTCTATAGTTGAGAATAGAGCTAATGTTCAAAATCAGAATCCATTTGATTGGTCTGGTTCACCAACTGCAACAATGCAGTTTGCTAACTCTTCATGGAAAGAGTGGGGTGTATTAGGTTCTGAATCTATAAGAACTAGAACTGCAATCGCTGGTGATTATAGAGTTGGTATTAACACGATTGCTCGTGCTGACCATGCTGCTTATGCAAATGCATTTGTTAGTGACAATGGATTAGCGAAGCAAGTAAATCCTGATACTAATCCACGTGCTAACTTGGATGTTGTAGGTACTGCATTCATTTCTGGTAAGACATTTGTTACTTATGATTATAATGATGGTTCTCCTCAATTAAACAATTATGCAGGTACTGCAAATGCCGATGGATCCACAAGATCTGATTTTGGTACTGACAATGCATTATTAGTTGGTGGTGATGCTTATGATCCAAATAGTTCAGCAACACTTAGGGTCTCTACTGCTCCTCCTTTTGGTGCTGTTGGTATTAATACAATCATTGGTACTGCTCCAATTAATAACACTCAAACAAACACAACACTTGATCAAACATTTGTTGTTGTTGGTTCTGGTAGATTTACAGATGATGTTTCGGTTGAACAGGATCTTAATATTGGTTCATGGCCATCAGGACATGCAGATAATACTGTTAATGTAACTTCGGGTATAACAACAGGAACATTTAATTTCTTAATGGGTAACACATTCAGTGGTACTCATGTAGATAATACAGGACAGACTGTTACAGGTGCTGGTCTACAGATGGCTGGTTATGCTCAAAATATTGAGATTGGTAATAAGCAATTATCTGGACAAAATGTTGAAGTTGGTGGACTTTCAAATAACAGTACAATTAAGATTGGTGCAACACCTAACAATTATCTTGTCAATTCAGTAACAACTCTTGCTGATTCTAAGATAGTTATTGGTGGTGCTTATGATAGCACTGAGTCACAATCTTATACAAGAATTGGAACTAAATCATTAATTGCTGATGGTGATGTGTGGATTGGTGGTTGGCCAAATGGTGTAAATCAAAGGTCAGATCAACAGTCTGTAAATCTATTCACACCTGCTGGAACTGTTAACTTCTTCTCTAACTCTGGTGGTCCTTCTAACATTAATTTTGCTACTAATGCATCTGATGTTAGGATCGCTGGTCAAGGTGGTACAACCACAGTTAACAATAAACTACAAGTTAATGCTTCTGCTAAATTCTTGAGTGATATTTGGTTGTGTGGTGGTACTTCTGCATTTGAATTTATTAGTGATAGAGGTCAACTAGGTACTACTATAAGTTCTCATCAAAATGGTCTTACTCCACCATTTACAGTAGTTGATCCTAATAAGAATGTAGATATTCTTAATGTACTTAAGAAAGTACTTGCTGATACAGGTGAATATAATCAGATTGATACTGCTGGTTCTGGTTTGTGGGGTGGTTATAACTTCCAAGGAACTCCTGCTGGAGAAACTACATCACAATTCCCAGATCTAACTGGTACTGATCAGTACTACTTACCTCTTAAGTATGCTCCTATTACTGCTGATATCAATGGTAATCTTACAGTACAATACTTTGTAGTTGGTGATTATATACTCATTGATACTGGAATCAGTGGTAATAGTATATTCCCAGAAGTTGTTCAGATTACTGAGTTAACAAGAACCACTGCTGCTCCTTACTTCTTAAAAGTTAAGCGTCAACCATTTGGTACATTTACTGGATTCCATTCAGATCATCCAGATACTACACCTATTTACAAGGTTAATGTACAGTTTGATTCTACTTGGACAGAGAATGATTTAGATAATACTGGACCACAAGATCAAGTTAATCTTGCTGAGTTTGGTGGTACTCTATCAACAGATGATTACATTATCGTTGGACGTAGTGACACTAATAGTGATGGCACATACGATTTTGGTGAAGCACTCAAGATTGCTCAGATTACTGGTCAGGTAAACCAGAAACTAACAGTTTCTAATTGTGGTGAACCAGACAAGGTAGTATTTGAGGTTGACTCTGTAACTGGTGAAGTTACTATTGGTAACCCAGATATTCCTGGATCAATTGTTAATATTAACACAACTATTAAATTACAAGGTGGTTGTGGAACTATTAAACGTGAAGAAATTATTGGTGATTTAGTAAGAGTTAGTGGAAATCTTTCAACTCAATATATTACTAATGTATCTCCAACTGATATTGCTAAGGTATCTATTGGTGATGAAATTAGATATAATGCTACTCATGGTAATTTCAGTGATGTTGAATTCCCAATCAACTATGTAACAGAAGTTAGAACAGATTCAATAGGTCTTAAGAATCCTGTATTTGGTAATGATATATCACAACTTGGTTTCTATGTTTCTAAGAATGAAACTCTTACATTAACTAATGGTAATGATCAAGAAGTATTTGATGTAGATTCATGTAGTGCTAATACTACAATCGGTAATCATATACGTAGACTTGATATATCAGAGTTCTATCCAGCTGAAAAGACAGTATCTGAATCAGTAAATGCATTTGATCCTATTAAGGATGAAATTTCTATTCATTCATATTGGCATGATCCTGTTACATTCAACAATGGTAAGAAGACTACTGTTCGTGGTGCTGTAACTGCTCATTCATCATATGATTGGGTTATTCCTGTACAGTCTATTGGTGAAGGTAATGGAGCCTTTGAAGTAGGAGATTTACTTGTTGTTGGAGACAACACAAACACTGCTCCACAAATAATTGATGGATCTATAGTAGTTGTTAACCCAGGATTCCACGAGATACTAATTGTACGTGGAATTACTAGTGGTGCTGCTCCAGAACTTATTTGTGATGGTGGACAAGAAGGAACAACTAAAGCATCTGCTGGTGATTATGCTATCAATGATACTATATTAGCAATTAAGAAACACAGTGAAGTTTCTCAGTTACTTGATATTACATCTAAACAGAGAGGTTCTGTTGAATATGTTTCTGCTGTATTTAATAAAGGTTATATAGTTCAATCAAGAATTGATTATGTTAACTATGTAAGATTTGAAAATGTATCAACAGGTGATAACAATTACTTCATTGTTAATTCTAACATGGTTGGAACTGTTAATAGTGCAGTTACTAATCATGAGAGACAAACTGGTGCTTTAGGATACAACAAAGGTAATCTTAGTATCGGTGGCGATATTAATATGATCGGCGGTGATATTGAGATATACGATTCTGTTAATTCTTCTAGATTGTTCTACTTCAAGAATGATGGTGGACACGCTGATCACTTAGGAAGTATGCAGATTGATGCAGGTGTTGTTCTTAAGGGTGCTCTTACGATGTACCCAGAGAACTGTCCTGAAACTGTATTCAGTCAGACTGGTGTTGTTGATCCTACATTTACTGTTGATAATGTTGGTAATGTAGCTGCTAAATTAACTCTTACTGTAACAGGAGATGATGCTCCAAATCCAGTAAGTACTGATGAGATATTCTCAGTTAATAAGTTAAATAATAATGGATCTGATAAATTCAGTATTAAACATACTGGTGAAATTGAAGCATTTGGTATTGATCCGTTCTGGACAAGAAGCGGTGGTGTTCATACAAGATATGTTTCAACTGGTTCTGATGCTGCTGCTAAGACATTAACAGCAAATCTTGTTTATTGTGCTGCTGTTGATATTGATAGCACATTGGTATTAACATTACCATCCGAAGTTAATACTGGTGACGTTGTTAAGGTTGTTGATGTTGGTGGAAACTTGAATCATAGAACATCATTAGTTGTTCGTGCTCCTGGTGTTGGTGTAAGAGTTCAAGGAGATTCTACTGGTACAACATTAGCAGAGGGTGGTGGGTTCCTTGCTCAATCATATAATTCTGGAGAATTGGTTATACAAACACCAAATGCAGCATTCTCTCTAGTTTATCTTGGTTCTGTAGATAGTGCTGGAGGAGTTGGTATTCCTTCAACACAACAAGGTTGGTGGTTAATGGAGATTTAATAGATGGCATATTATAACAGAGTAAAAGCATCTAAGAATGTTCCTATAGGTACAATCATTCCCTGGACTGGAAGCAGTTCAGGGGCATCTTCGGATGATGGTTTACCACATGGTTACAAGGTTTGTAATGGTGATGAATTACAGGCAGTATATTATCCAGTATTAGCAGGTATCTTAGGTAATACCTTTGGTCCTTTTCCTGATCCTCAGAATCCTTCTGAAGTTGGTGGTATTGGTGGTAATGTTGGTATTAGTAATGCAGGTACTTTTGCTGATCCTTACTTATCAACTGATGTGTTTCGTTTACCTGATTTCAATCTAAGAAATCTAATTGATATTGAATATAGTAGATTGGATGTTGATACTCAGTTTATTATAGGAGAGTATGTTAGTAAGAATGGTATTGAAGGTAAACAACCAATAACATTGCAAGATACTGATGTTGATATAACATTTGCTATTGCAGCATCCAATGAGTTGTCAGGTAGAATTACAGGGCAATCAATAACATCTCCTACTTATGTTGATAACATTTATAGTATACCTAGAAAATTAGGAATAGACCACACACCTGGACATATGCACAGAGCAGCAACAGATAATGATTATGATCAAATTGATACTGCTAATCCAACTGGTGCAAGTGCTGGAACTTTTCAACCAGGAAATTATCAACCATCTGATGCTACTTACTGGCAAGAAGTAAGTGGTGTTGGTGCTATTAATAATGCTGATTCTGCTGAGTCATGGAAGGCAGGTTTAGGACAAGCAAAGATAACATGGAACGATAGTGATCATGAGACATTAGTACAAACTAATACAGCAAAACAAATTGATCAGTCTAAAAATGTAACACCACAGGTTAAGTCTAGAGTTATATTAAATGCTATAAATGGTCCTGTATTTACATACACTGATGATGGTAGTGGTATAGCATCTATTCAAGCTGCTGCTGATGTTGGACCTATACCTGTTCCAGGACAATATTCTGGTTTTCAAAACTATTTCTTTAGTGATGATATACCTGCTAGTAGAGGTGGTGGTAAAGGAAGACCAACAGATCCTAATTATGATCCTGATACTTATACTACGTATCCTACTACAAAACCACATAATGCAGAGGAGTGGGCAGATCCTGCTTTAGGTGGACATACTCATGAACCAATGACTATAGAAATGACTAGAGGTGTTAGGATGCCAAATACAATATTAGTTAATAATGTTAGTACTAATACTGCTGTTCCAGTGTCAATACCTGATGCACTAAATATTTCTATGAATGTAAATACACCATCGTTAACTACCATCTTCATCATGAGGGTCTCTTAAATGGCAGTATTTTATAAGTCAGAGAAGGCTAAGTTAGGAACAGTAACTGGTACAATTCTGCACTTTCCTAGGCAATTAGCAGAGGATCAAGATCCATCTACAGGATTATCTGGAGATCTTCTTCCTGCTGGATATCTTAGATGTGATGGTAGAATTTTGAGTGCTGCATTATATCCTGCTCTTGCTTTAATTTTAGGTGTTGGAACTAATTCAAAATTTAAGAAGGATGAAATAGCATTAACTGATGATCAGTTTCAGTTACCTGATTTCAGGATGAAGACTATTAGACACACCAATTCATCTGATGTTGGTAGATATAATGATATCTATGGTGTTGAAGATGACGGTGATAAAATATTTAAATCTGGTGTTGGATTAGAAGTAGTACAAAGAGCACCATCTCCTTGGCAAGTTCAATTTACAGGAGATTTCTTTTTACCATCACAGACATTAGATCTTCAATCTAGTCCTCAATTTAGTAGAAGTAATGGTAATGCAGTTGCAGCTGGTGATGTACAGTATACTGAGATACAACCACATATGCATTTCAGTACCACTAGAAGATTTAGACAAGATCATACAGGTTCTGATACTGCACAAATACAATTTAAATCTCATACTACAAGAAGTAGTTTAGAGATATGTCAATGGTTTGCACACTCAAGACAAGAATTATGTTATTTTGCTGCTGATTCTAGAAATGTTCAGGCTCCTAATTGGGATAATAACTGGAGAGGTGCGTGGTTCTGGGGTGGTGGTTGTAAGTCATGTGGTGTATTTAAAACTGAAGGACAATGCTTATGGCCAGTATGTCATGGTACAACAACTGGTAACTTCACTGCTGATGGTGGTTGTCAAGGTGGTGTGAAATGGAGTACAACTGGTGGACCAGGAGATGTAGATGATGCTGGAAATCCAGGTCAAGGACCAGATGCATCTTATAATGGTACTGGTAGATGGTTGTATCACTCTGGTAACTGGGGTCAATGTAATAATGGTGGTGGAGTTAATGCACCATACACAGGTGGACAAGAAACATGCTTTGGTGAAGTAGTTTATGATGGTAAATGGTTTCAGCAATGTAGGCCATCTACTCTTTTTGGTATTGGTAGTCCATCTGGACAATACTCTCAAGAAACCAGACCTATGAGTCCCAATTATACATATCCTACAGTACCATATAGTTTTCCTGGATACTATGCAAGTATACAAGAAGGAATTTCTGCTGGTATGAACTTGACTACTAGATTAGGTACATTTGGTAATCTAGCAACACATTCACATATCGTTCCTTTTGAGGTTGAACCACATACATATCAAATAGTAACGGATGCTGTAAATATAACTGCTTACGGAACATTAGAGTCAACTATTAATATTCAAATTAATAAAGACAAGAAAGCAGATGAATTTATTCAACCTTTTGTAATAACAGAGTACATAATAAAAACATAATGGCATCATATAGATCAGTTAAGAGTAATTATTATTCAGATAAGCAGGGGCAATATACCTCTGTTGGTACTATATTGCCTATTGTTATTGATCAACATACAGATGATACTAATAATCTTACAGGTAAACCACCATTACAGTATGATGTAGAATATAATTATCCAGGATGGGTATATACTGATGGACAAAAACTTAAAGTTTGGGAATATCCTCATTTATATCTTGCTATAGGTGATAATTACAAGCAAAGTGGAGAAGTAAATGGAGGTTCTGTTTTAGTAGATAGTCCAACTCCAGCTGGTTCTATACAGAAGATGTGGTGGCATGATAATAAATTATATTTTGAGATACTTAACGATCCTAATCATATCTCTGGTGATAAGAGAGTATATCCTTATGGAAGTGGACTAGCATTTATTGATGAAATAACAGTCCCTCAAACACCAGAAAATTCTCTTGGTAGTATACCTACTGGATTATTTACAGTTGGTACTTCTTATTCTTTAGTTCAAGATGATAGTGGATTGGTTGGTCTACCTAACAACACAACAGTTTATAAGGTTCTTAAAAATGATGGTACTGACTTTGATGGTACTCAATATACTCAAGGAAATTATACTATAGATTTTAATGCT
>Ga0163180_10000899_pt1 | contig 17075 bp, 13 predicted proteins | sample AtlANTMetagenome_2_FD_109647 | JGI IMG/M metagenome (GOLD analysis project Ga0163180, IMG submission 109647) | Marine eukaryotic phytoplankton communities from the Atlantic Ocean - Atlantic ANT 4 Metagenome | ecosystem: Environmental > Aquatic > Marine > Oceanic | place: North Atlantic Ocean...
GTGATCCTCGGGGCCGGGGGAAAGATGGGACCCTCCCTCGCTGTTCTCGCCCGGCGAGCGGCCGAGGCGGCCGGGCATGAACTGAAAGTGATCGCGGTGAGCCGTTTCACCGACCGGACAAGGGAAGAGTGGCTGCAGGACCACGGGGTGAAGACCGTGGCGGCCGATCTCCTGGACCGCAAGAGCGTGAGGGGGCTTCCGGACGCGGGAGAGGTGCTCTACATGGTGGGACTCAAGTTCGGGACCGAGGCGAACCCGTCCCTGACCTGGGCCATCAACACGGTGGCGCCCCTCCACGTGCTGGAGCGCTATGGGGGACGGCGGGTGGTGGCTCTCTCCACGGGTAACGTCTACCCGCTGAGCCGGGTCGAGGAGGGTGGATCACGGGAAAGTGATCCGTTAATTCCCCTCGGGGAGTATGCCAATGCCGCGGTGGCACGGGAGCGCCTCTTTGACTATGCCTCGCGGGAGGCCGCTACGCGGGTAGCTCTTATCAGGCTGAACTACGCCACCGACCTGCGTTACGGGGTCCCGGTGGACCTGGCGCAGAAGGTCTGGCACCGCGAGCCCATTGACCTGCGCAACGGATTCTTCAACTGCATCTGGCAGGGGGATGCCAATGAAATGATCCTGCGAGCCTTCCCGCTGGCGCACTCCCCGGCGCGGGCATGGAACCTCACCTCGCCCCGGACCTGCCGGGTGCGGGAAGTGGCCGGGCGCCTTGGTGAACTGCTGGGGCGCGAACCCGTCTTCACCGGTGAGGAGGCCGGGACCGCACTCCTGAGCAACGCCCGGGCCCTCTGTGCGGAGCTGGGAGACCCGCCCACCAGCGTGGAGGCCATTCTTGAGTGGACGGCACACTGGGTGAAATCCGGTGGCTCCTCCCTGGACCGGCCGACTCACTTTGAAGTAAGGGATGGAAGGTTTTAAAGGTCGCTGAGGGAAGCTTCCGGAAATCGATTGAGGCCCGTTGTTGCAGGGAGGCAGCGGCCCGGGGGAGTGAACCTGAGAATCGATTTGACGGTCCTCCCGGGAATTGGAGAGGATGCCCAAATGTTTCCTGCACGCATTCTCACGAGACGACTGGTGCTGTCCTTCCTGATGACATTCATGGTCCTGCCATTTGTTGCGGGGGAAGAAGAGCCTGAGAGTGAGCAGCCACGGGTCTGGACCAGTCTCGATGGCCGGAAGCTTACCGGGACCCTTGAGGAAAAGGGAGAGGACTGGGTAAAGCTCAGAATCAAGGACAAGGTCTACAAGCTGAAGCTCGAGAAGCTCAGCCAGGCTGACCGGGATTACCTGAAGACTCACAAGATCAGGAAGCCCCTTGTGATCCGGACCGAGCTCAAGTCCTATAAGGACAACGATCTCAAGAGGACCCTGATGACCCTTGATGTCGAGTTTACCAACATGGAGGAGAACTCTGAGCTCTACCTCCTCGTAGTATGGATCTCCAAGAAGAAGTCTGACCAGCGGGGCGGGAGTGTCAGCATCAAGGAAAAGCTGGAATGCTTCTATGACCGGGACGGGGTCTACTCCCACGAGGCCGGGTTCTACGACAACCAGAACGGGGACGACTACCGCGGCTGGGCCATCCGGGTGATGGACATGAAGGGAAAGATCATTGCCGAGCGCGCCAGCGCCTCCAGCTACCTGCGTTATCTCAAGACAGTGGTCACCCGGAGGGCTCCGATGCCTTCCGGAGAGGGCGAAGACAGGTAGGAAGCGGCAATTCCGCTGGTCCCCGGGAGTTTTCCGCCACTCTCCCGCGAATGGCCGGGTGCGGTGCCGTGGTCAGGGACGGACCGGGGTGAAGGGCGCCTGCGGGTCCCGGCCGAAGGCAGGATCGAGGGTGATCCCGGATGGGTCCACGGCCTTCACGATGCCGTCGAGGGGGACAATCTCGCCCACCTTATAAGACTCGGCCGCGCGCTTGAATGTCCCGAAATGTGCGGTCACACCGTGATCCAGTTTCAGGACACAACGTTCGGGATCGGAGGTATCCACGGCGCTGACCCGGCCACGGACAGTGACCTTCTTCCTCAGGTAATCCGGTGCAAGGGCGATGGCATCGCGGGCCTCGAACTGGGCCGCCGGACGCCCGTAGTCCATGGTCCATCCCTGGCATCCTCCGAGGAGCAGGAGGAGAAGGGCAGGGCCTGTGAGGAAGAGAGCGAGGGCGCCCGGTTTCAAGGATCGTATCAACATGACGGGAGCAGCTTAGGGCCCGAGGTCCCGGCCGGGGCATCGAAAAGAATGATCAAGCCATTGGTCGGGACGATGGGCTGACGGCACCACGCAGGGGGTGGGGCACACCGGGCTCCCTGCAGCAGTTAGGTCTTTCCAGGTCGAGCTTCGCAGCCTGCCCTATTGGTTGGCTTCGAGGGTCTCAAGCCGTTCCTGAAGGGCCTGCACCATCTCGAGGAGGGCTGCGTTGCTCTGCAGAAGTTCTGCCCGGGTGGCATCCACCTTGCTGTCCAGGCCTTGGATAGCGGCGATGGCCACGCCGCTGGCGTCCACCGTGCTGATGTGCGTCTCATGTTCACCAAGGCCGAAGGCGGCGTGGAAGTCCTGAGCGGTCGGGCCCAGATGACGCGCGCTATCCTCATCCGCGATAAAGTTCCAGGTGCTCAGAGGAAGAGGGGAAATCGAGGCGGGAAAAAAGCAGCAAGGGCTATGGCTGTCAACAGCAATCAGATGAAAAAATACAGCCTCCTTCCGTGACGGGAAGAGATTGCGAGGGACAGAAGAGAGGGACGGTGTACTTGTAGGGAAGCTCGCTATTGTCTAAGCTCCTTCCGGCCAATGTTTTCTGCTTGTGCGTGTCTGTCTTCTCACCACCCAGGACCTTGATGCGGACCCCTTTCCGTCCGATGACTGGCCCTGTGACCCCCGGCCCTTCCTCCCGGAGGCAGACTGGCAGGTGGAGACCCTGAGCAAGAAAACCTCGGGAGAGGTGGTCACCCGGTTGGTGGAGAGCGGCGAGTTTGACCTTTTCTTCAATCTCTGTGACGGGGCCGCGGATCAGGATATCCCGGGGATCGAGGTGGTGGAGACCCTGGAAAGGCTGGGAGTAGCCTTCACCGGGGCGACCTCGAATTACTACGAGCCGACCCGCGCGGAGATGAAGGAGGCCTGCCGGAAGGAGGGGATTGCCACCCCGGCTGCGGTGCTGGCCCGGAATGAGGCCGATGTGGAGAGGGCCGCGGACACTCTGCGCTTTCCCCTCTTCGTGAAGCACCACAACAGCTATGCCAGTGTGGACCTGAGCCGGAACTCGCGGGTCCAGTCGAGGGCTGGCCTGCAGCAGCAGGCGCAGAAGATCATCTCGCGCTATGGAGCTGCCCTGATCGAGGAATACATCGAGGGGATCGAGTGCACGGTGCTGGTGGCGGAGAACCCGGAGGATCCCGGGCGCCCGGTGAGCTATCTTCCGATGCAGTATCGCTTCCCGGAGGGAGAGGAGTTCAAGCATGAGGACCTGAAATGGGTGGACTATGATGCGCTCTCCAGTTTCCCGGTTGAGGATCCGGTGCTTGCGGACCGCCTGCGGGAGGAGGCAGGGAGGTTCTTCGTGGCGCTGGGGGGAGCGAGTTTTGGACGCTGCGATGTGCGGGTGGATTCAGGGGGTACTCCCTACTTCCTGGAGATTAATCCGAACTGCGGGGTTTATTATCCTCCCTCCGACCCGGGGAGTGCGGACCTGTGCCTGATGCAGGATCCGGCTGGACACGTGGGGTTCACAAGGCAGCTGGTGGAGGCTGCCCTGGCCAGGCATGCGAGGAAGCGGTCAGAGTAGGCTCCCGCTCAGCTCTCCTTGGAGTTGAAGTAGACCTTCAGGTAGCCCATCTCCCGCGTTTCGTCGAAGCCCCGTTCGAGGGCGTTTTCCTGGAAATCCGGGAGGAGGCGGACCTCGATTCCGGTATCGAACTTCATGACCCCGCCGACCTTCCGGCGTACTTTCGCGAGTTCCCCGGGAGTGATTCCGAAGTCGTCGGCGAGGGGTTGCTGGTTCTTCTCCTCGTAGTCGGCCTTGTATTTCTTGAACCTGGCCACCATCTCAGGGTCCCGGCTGAGGACTTCCTCCTCAAATTCCTGCATGCTGAAGTGGTCCCGGTTCTCGAAGAAGTTCATGGCCCGGTTGGCGGCCATGGTTTTTTCCGGCACGGCGGAATCGTCCTCCCCGGAGACTGCGCCTTTCTCACCCTGCAGGAAGGATACCGCCAGGTCTGCCACCTGGTTGGTGAGGACTGAGTCATCGGTAAAGAGGCGTACCCCGAGGAAGTCACGGAGCCAGAAGCGTGACTGGGCACCGGCCCGGTCGAAGGTCAGGACATGGTAGCCGTTGTCCGCGTCGGCATTGAGGATGAGGCACCCCTTGTCGATCTTGTCCGGGTTGATGCCGTGTTCGGTGGTAATGCGGAGGTCTCCCTGGTCCGAGGAGATACTCAGGAAGGGTTCCACCGTTTCCGATTTCAGGATACAGAGGGCTTCGACGGGTTGCTCGTCGACGATGGCGTTGCTGAGTCGCGCAATGCAGAGGTCTCCCGACTTGATGTTGGGATGGTTGGACTTGGCGTAGAGTCGCTGGGCGAGTTCACAGCCTTTCTCCAGAAAGGAACTTTCATCGGAGAAGATGGCCCGGGCGCACGCGTAGGTCTCGTTCTTATCAAGGGAGGAGTGGTGATCGAACCGGTAGCGGACGTGGCTGCGAAAGGGTTTCAGGATCAGGCGGGAAAAGAGGTCGCGGTCCTCCTCCCGGATTTCGCAGATCTCACGGGAGGTCTCAAGTGGTTCGTCATTGCTGGGGTTTCCGATGCGGGCGAGTACGACTTCGCTGGCGGAGGCGTTGGTGAGACCGATATCGAGGATCACGTGGCCAAGCTAGGAGACCTGCCCCCGCCCCTCACGGGAAAAGGAGGAAAGCAGTTCCCAAGCTACTCACACCCTGTCCACAACAAGGAAGCCGATATTCTATTTGCTGCCCGGTTGCTTGTTGGCATTCACGCCGATGGGAGCCTGGGGCCAGGGAGTCTCCCCGGGGGCCCACTTCTCAGGTTGCCTGGCCCGGACAGCATCAACGTGCTCAACGAGCCACTCGGGCGGATTGGCGTTCTCCTTGATGCCATAGATGTAGGGCAGGGGAGGGTCCATGAGCAGTGGTTTGTCCCCGAGGGGCGGGCGTTCGCTATCGACCTGGGCGAGACGGGTGGCAAGTCGCTTGACCACCGCGGGATTGTCCTTGGCAACGTTCTTCTTCTCGTAGGGATCCTTGGCGATATTAAAGAGCATGTCGCCCATGAGCTTCCAGTCACCACTTCGGATGGTGGGAACCCGGACGCTGCCAGTGACCTCGAAGACGATCTCCTTGCGGGGACTGGGAGTGCCCCGGAAAAGCATGGCGCTCATGTCCATGCCGTCGACCCTGGTCTCCTGCCTGGCCTTGGCCCCGGCCAGTTTGATGAAGGTGGAATAGAAATCGGCTATGAACATCATGCCGTCGTTGGAGGAACGGGGCTTGGTGTGCCCGGGCCAGCGCAGGAGGCAGGGAACGCGGACGCCTCCCTCGAAGGTGGTGTTCTTGGTACCGCGCCACGGGGTACTCATGGACTCGAGGACAGGGCCGTTGTCGTTGGTGAAGATGAAGAGGGTGCTGTCGCGGAAGCCGTGCTTGTCGATGGCCCCGGCGATGCGTCCCACTGCGGTGTCGAGGGAGCGGAGCATGGCGTCACGGATGGCAAGGGGATCCTTTTTCCCGGCGGGGAAGTCAGCGGGAGGGTTGAGAGGTCCATGGACCGCATTGAAGGGAACGTAGAGGAAAAAGGGCTTTTTCCGGTCCTTGGCCCGGGCCGCGATGACCCTCTCGGCCTCTGCGGCGAAGAGGTCGGTGGCATAGCCTTCTTCCTGCAGGGGTTTCTGGTTGCGGTGCCAGTCGTAGACGGCAAAGCGAGCGGGGGCATTGTGGACGATGGTCTTGGTGTAGTAGTCGATGCCCCAGGCATAGTGGCCATACTGGTGCATGAAGCCCTGTCCCATGGGGAGATGTTCCTCCAGCCACTCGCCGCAGTGCCACTTGCCCACGAGAGCGGTGAAGTATCCCGCCTCCCGAAGGGCCTCGGCAATGGTGCGCTCCCTGGTATCGAGGGCGTGGATGCGCCGGGTCGGTTCCCCCCGGTCGTTGTGGGCGAGGGTGAGTCCAAGGGCCTTGAGGTAACTGGGCTTCCCGAAGTCCTCGGAACGCCAGTCCATCCAGTTGCGGAAGGAATAACGACCGGTGAGGAAGGCGCCGCGGGTTGGGGCGCAGACAGAGTGAGTGTAGAACTGGGTCAGCTTCAGGCTTTCCCCGGCGAGTTTGTCGAGGTTGGGGGTAAGTCCCTTGGTGCTGCCATTGAAACCGGGCTGGTTCCATCCCATGTCGTCGGACATGATGAAGACGATGTTGGGACGGCTTCCGGCTTCTCCGGCGGCAAGGGCGGAAACAGGAGCAAGCAGGGGAGTGAAGAGTCCGGTGAGGGTGAGGAGAATCTTCGTCATGCCGCGCATCAAAGAGGAGCAGGCTGCAGATTCAAGGATTCTGTTTGTCCGGGGAGATAAAAGGAAGGCCCGCCTCCCGGTAAGGGGAAAGCGGGCCTGCTTTTGATGGAGTCGCGGAGTGTCCCGCTGCTGACAGGAGCGGTCAGACCTTCAGGTCGTAGCCCTTACGTGGGTCAATGGTGACCCACTTGTTGGCTTCCTCATGGTTAGTGAACTTTCCGTCCTGGTCATCCCACTTCAGTTCCTCCCCGGGGAAGCGCAGGGCCACCGCGCCGAGGGCGAGGGCCGCGGACATGGGAGCGGCATACATGAAGTTGCTGCCGGGGGCGTTGATGTCGCCTTTCTTGGCGGCGTCAACCCACTCCCGGTGGTGATCCGTCCCGCGGAGCTTGCGATGTTCGTCCTGCCAGCGGGCGGATTCCTTGGCGATGGCATCCTTGTTGAACTCGCTGCCCACCGCGATGGGGCGTGGGGTCCCGGCGTGGGAGCCGCCCATGGCGGACATCTTGCTGCCCACGATGAGGCAGCCGTTACCTCCCATGTTGAGACGGGGATCAGCCCCGGCGGGAGGCTTGGGACGCTTGCCTCCGTCATGCCAGACCATCCTGACGCCCTTGGGACAGGCCTTGGTGGCGGGGAACTCGAAGGTGATTACCGACCACTTGGGATAGGCCACGCCTGCCGGGGCGGAGGCTTCAGCCTTGATGGAGGTCGGGAGAGTCAGGCCGCAGGTCCAGAAGGCGGGATCCATGTTGTGGCAGGCCATGTCTCCCATGGCACCAGCCCCGAAGTCCCACCAGCCGCGCCAGGAGAAGGGGAGGAACCCCTTGCCGAAGGGACGTTTTTCCATCGGGCCGACCCAGGAGTCCCAGTCGAGGCCCTTGGGAACGGGGGCTTCCGCGGGATACTTGGTCATGCCCTGCGGCCAGATGGGGCGGTTGGACCAGGAGTGCAGTTCGAGCACTTCCCCGAAGGCGCCATCATCCATCATCTTCTTCCAGAGTTTGAGGCCGGAGCCGGCGTGGCCCTGGTTGCCCATCTGGGTCACCACCTTGTACTTCTTGGTAGCCTCAAGAAGAGCCATGCACTCGCCGTAGGTGCGGGCAAGTGGTTTCTGGACATAGACATGCTTGCCGAGTTTCATGGCGGCAAGGGCGGCAACCGCGTGGACATGGTCCGGGGTGGAGACTACCACTGCGTCAATCTCGTCCTTGTGCTTGGCGAGCATTTCACGGTAGTCGGAATAACGGGGAACATCCTTATACTTGTTGAAGTGCCCGCTCGCCCGGCCTGCGTCGACGTCGCACATGGCGATGAGCTTCCCTCCACTGGAAACCGTATTGTTGAGATCACTGCTGCCCTTGCCTCCGCAGCCGATCTGAGCAAAGCGCAGGGGTTTACCCTTGTGATGATCACCGTAGACGAGTTCGGCGGAACCGAGCGCCGCGGCAGCGGCGGTGGTAGCTCCCAGAAAGCTACGGCGGGTGGACTGAGCCGGATTTTGTGAATTGGACATGAGCAGCAATACAACCTCTCCGCGCCAGACTTTCAAGAGGAAGAGTGCTGAACCGGTTACTTAGGGGTAGTCCCTTTGTGGCGTCTCCCTGTCGGGGCATCGTCCCTTGCCAAGGGAGGGCAGGGTCTATATTGAATGAGGCTCCGCGGCCTTCAGGCTGCCCTGTGATTATGAAAGCTCTTCTGCCCGGAAGCATTGCCCTCCTCTTCTTTACCGTATCCTCCCTTGCGGACTGGCCCCAGTTTCGAGGGCCGGATGGCCAGGGAGTCTCAGCGGTCAGGAACGTGCCACTTGAGTGGGGACTCAAGGAGGGCGTGGCCTGGAAAAAGAAGCTCCCCGGCAAGGGATGGTCTTCCCCGGTTATTGGAGAGGGGAAGGTAATCGTGACGGTGTCACGGGATGAGGGAGGAAAGGTGACCCTGGGAGTTGTCGCGCTTGATATCAAGTCGGGGGAAGTCGTGTGGAAGAGGGATCTCTTTACTCCGGATGCTGCGGAGGTGAGGAAACGCCACTCCAAGAACGGGCTTGCCAGTGCAACGCCCTGCCTGAAGGAGGGCGTGGCCTACGTTCATTTCGGACACATGGGAAGTGCGGCCCTCAAGCTCACTGACGGGGAAGTGATCTGGAAGCAGACCTTCAAGTATCCTCCGGTACATGGTACGGGAAGTTCTCCCGTCGTAGTGGATGACAGAATGATCTTCAGTGCCGATGGGGCTTCCGATCCGATGATCGTGGCCCTGGACCGGCGGAAGGGAGAGGTGGCCTGGAAGACTGCGCGTGAGCAGAAGGTCAGGAAGACCTTTTCCTTCGGGACTCCCCTGGTGCTGGAAATTGATGGGCGTACGCAGGTGATCAGCCAGGCCAGCGGCAAGGTGGCGGCGTATGATCCAGAAGACGGAAGCGAGATCTGGAAGGTGCGCTACGGAGAGGGCTATTCGGTGGTGCCTCGGCCTGTCTATGCGAATGGGTTGCTCTATGTAGCCACCGGATTTGACCGTGCTTCTCTCCTGGGGGTCCGGCCTCAGGGAGCGAAAGGGGATGTCACCGACACCCACGTGGTCTTCAAGGAAAACCGCTATATTCCCAAGACCCCGAGCTTTGTGGAAAGCGGGGGTTATCTTTATCTCGTCGATGATACTGGTTCGCTCACCTGCCGTGATGGAAAGAGTGGTGAACTGAAATGGAGGGAAAAGATCCCGGGGAACTTTTCGTCGTCGCCTGTCCTGCTCGGCAACAAGCTCTATCTTGCGACCGAGGATGGAGTGGCTTACGTGGCCGAGGTTTCTCCCGAGGGAGGGAAGATTGTTTTCGAACTGGAAATGGAAGAGCGTATTTTCGCTTCTCCTGCCGTGATTGATGGTGCTCTCTTCCTGCGATCCGAGGAGCACCTTTGGAAGATCGGCGACTAGCCCGGTCAGGGGAATGCGGGTAACAGGCTGGAACCGGGTGGTGGCCCCCTTCTTCAGGGGGATGCCTGCTCGCAACTTTTCCAGTTCCCAGGGGTTTAAATACTCAGGACGATCAGGATTCGTCAAAACTACCTGACAACAGAAGGATGAAGACAAGCAAAGGACTGATATACCTCGTTTCTGCCGGGATGGTGCTGGCAGCCAGCGCAATGGGATGGGCACAGGCCCCGGACCGGGCCCCGGGTGAACGGCCAGCGGGCCGGGCCCCCGAAGGAAAGCCGGACCGGGCGCCTGAAGGAAGGCCGGATCGGGCGCCCGAAAGAAGGCGCCCGGGAGGCAGGCCGCCGATTGACCGGCCTCAAGATGACAGAACGCCCGGGGGGCTTCTGGGGGTGATTGACCGGAACGGCAACGGGACGATTGAGGCGGACGAAATTGATATGGCGGTCGTTTCCCTTCGTAAGTTGGATCTTAACAAGGACGGGAAGGTTACCAGGGATGAGATTGGGAGGATGGATGCCGGATCCAGAACGGATCCCGGGTCTTCAAGACGGTTCCGGGGGCGGTTGCCGACCCTCTCTTCCCTGGACAAGGATGGTGACGGGAAGATCAACAAGGAGGAAGCTCCGGAGCGGATGCGGGAGAATTTTGAGCGCACGGACACGAATGGAGATGGGTTTATTGACTCGAAGGAATTCGATGCGGTCTTGCAGCGCATCCGCGGAATGCAACGTCCGGGTCAGCGCCCGAGCCGGAGACCCGGGGGCCAGGAGCCCGGTGAGGGCGAGGGAGGTAGCGACCAGCCCCGGCGGCCGGCACCGGGGAAGGACGCCGAATAGGATTCGGGCGCGGAGGACGAATTGTCAGCGGTTAAAGAACTTCTGGTGAAGATGCATACCCACCCTCTTCTCACGGGTCTTGTCTGCCTTGGCGCGTCAGGCTTGATGCCAGCGCAGGCTGAGGAGGAAGCTGTCAGTGCGGAGGGTGTGAAGTTCTTTGAAGAAAAGATCCGCCCGGTTCTCATAGAGTATTGCTATCAGTGCCATTCTGCTGAAGAGAAGATCAAGGGGGGGTTGCAACTGGACACGCGTGAAGGACTACGCCACGGGGGGGATTCCGGTCCGGCCCTGAAGCCTGGCAAACCAGAGGAAAGTCTGCTGTGGACCGCGATCACCTGGCAGGATGGAGATTATGAGATGCCCCCGAAGCAGAAGCTACCGGAGAGCGTCATTGGAGATTTTCGGAAGTGGATCGAGATGGGAGCTCCCGATCCCCGCGAGGGTGAGAAGGTCGTAATCAAGACCGAGATTGATATCGAGGAAGGTCGCAAGTTCTGGGCCTTCCGGAGTCCCGAGAAGGTAAATCCTCCCGGAGTGGAGGCGGGTGACTGGCCGAGGTCCGGGATTGACCAGTTCGTTCTGGCGGAACTTGAAGAAGAAGGGGTAGTCCCGGCGAGGGATGCGGATGCAGATATCCTTCTGAGGCGGCTCTATCTCGATCTCATCGGATTGCCTCCCACTCCCGAGGAGTTTTCCTCGTATGGAGAGGCGTGGCGCAGGGACCCGGTGGCGGCTTACCGGGCCAAGGTGGATGAACTTCTGGCGCGTCCGCAGTTCGGTGAGCGCTGGGGTCGCCACTGGCTTGATGTGGCTCGCTATGCGGAATCCAGTGGCAAGGAGATCAACATGACCTATCCGCATGCCTGGCGCTATCGCGATTATGTCATCGACTCCTTTAACGAGGACAAGCCTTATGATCAATTTGTCAGGGAGCAGATTGCGGGGGACCTGCTCCCCATCGAAAATGATGGGGAGTGGCAGGAAAACCTGATTGCAACCGGGTTTCTGGCCCTGGGACCGAAAGGGCTTAATGAACGCAACCCTCGTCAGTTTGCCATCGATCTCGCCGATGAGCAGATAGATGTGACGACCCAGGCGATTCTGGGACTGACAGTCTCCTGCGCCCGCTGTCATGACCACAAGTCAGATCCTGTCCCGACGGCTGACTACTATGCTCTTTCCGGTATTTTCCAGAGTACACGGACCTATTTTGGAACCATCAACCTGGCTGTCGGTCGCCGGGGGACGAAGTTGCTGGAGCTCCCGGTTGCCGATGAGGCCCCCCTGCGCTCGATGTCGACCCGGGAGATGAACTTCATGAAGGAGAGGCTGGCGGAAGCCGAAGAGAGATTCGAGGAGCTGCAGAGGCAGGCACGGGAGAATCGCCGCGATGGAGGAAACAACAATATCCAGCAGCAGATTCTTCGTGTGCGCCGTACGATAACGGGATTCCGGGCACGACTTAATGCAGTGGATTCCAAGGGCATCGGGAAGACCCTGGGGATGGGAGTGCAGGATTACCCCAGTCCGGTGGAGCCGGTTGTCCTTGTTCGCGGAGAACTGGACAAGCCAGCCCAGAAAGTTCCGCGTGGATTTCTCCAGGTGCTGGCGCATGAAGGCACCCCGGAATCCCTTCCCGAGGATGGTAGCGGGCGCCTTGAGCTGGCCCAGTGGCTCACCTCACCAGAGAACCCCCTGACCGCCCGCGTGATGGTGAACAGGATCTGGCAGAAGCTCTTCGGACAGGGACTGGTGACCTCCACAAGCAATTTTGGTGCAACGGGTCAGGCCCCTTCTCATCCAGCTCTGCTTGATTATCTCGCAGCAGGTTTCATGGAGGAGGGCTGGTCAGTGAAGTCGATGATCCGGGAGCTGGTTAATACACGGGCCTATCAGATGAGCTCGGAGTTCAGTAAAGAAGCCTACCTGAAGGATCCGGAGAATGTCCTGCTCTGGCGCTTCACACCCCGCCGCCTTGATGCGGAGATTCTGCGCGATGCCATGTTGTGTGCCAGTGGGGAGATTAACATGGACCGTCCCCGGGGATCGACGGTAGCGACTGCGGGAGATACCGTGGTGGGACAACGCCTTTCTCCCGAGTTGATCAACCGGGAGGTTACCTACCGATCCGTCTATCTGCCATTCGTCCGGGATGGGATGCCGGAAGCCCTTGCGCTTTTCGATCCAGCTGACCCCAATCTGGTGACAGGAGAAAGGGAGTCCACCAATGTTCCCGGGCAGGCTCTCTATCTGATGAACAATGACTTCGTCCTTCGACGTGGAGAGGTGATGGCCGAGCGTTTGATCAAGGAGGCCGAAAAGCCCCGGGAGCGCCTCGAACTGGCCTTCAAGCTGGCCTACGGACGCAAGGCGACCACCCTGGAATTGGAGCAGGCCCGGGAGTTTCTCTGGGATTTCACCGCGGCGGCAGTGAAGAAGGGTGATGAGCGCAGGGAGGCGGGGTATCAGGCCCTTCGTGCCTTCTGCCAGGCTCTGCTGATCTCTGCTGAGTTCCGCTATCTCAACTGAACCCATCAGGATAATCATGATCTCTCCTCAGGAACTTTTTTCCCGGCGCGCCGCACTCAGGTCCATTTCAAGCGGGTTTGGCTACCTCGCCTTTGCGGCCCTGGCCGACCAGCAGGCGAGGGCAGAGAAGAAGCCGAGCCCGAAATTACCTGGTCCGTTGGCTCCGAGGGAGCCGCACTTCCCTGCCCGCGCCAAGCGCGTGATCTTTCTTTCCATGAGGGGTGCGCCTTCGCATGTCGATACCTTCGATTACAAGCCGCAGTTGAGCAGGGATGACGGCAAGGCCGGTGCTTCCGGGCGCTTTCGCGGAGCACGTCTGCTTGGATCCCCCTGGGAGTTCTCCCAGCATGGTGAAAGTGGTCTGTGGATCTCGGAGCTTATGCCCGAGGTCTCTGCCCACGCCGATGAGCTTTGCCTGCTCAATGGCATGCACACCGATCTTCCCAATCATCCCCAGGCCCAGGTGCAGATGCATACGGGGAATCATCAGTTTGTGCGGCCCTCACTTGGAGCATGGACACTTTACGGGCTGGGGAGCGAGAATGCCAACCTGCCCGGCTTTATTGCCCTCAATGCGGGGAATGGGACCGCCCAGCACTTTGGGAGCGCCTTCCTGCCGGCAATCTATCAGGCAGCACGTTTTGGAGGTGCCGGGGGGCGCAGGAACGTTGCGCGCCGGGGGCGGGGGAATGAAAGCGGGCAAAGTGTGCCCAATATCAGAAATCGTAGCCTGGGTACCGACCTGCAGCGGATGCAACTCGACTACGTGCAGAAGCTCAACCGGGCGAAATTGAGCCAGGATGTTCACCAGCCTGAGGTCGAGGGAGTCATTGAATCCTTCGAACTGGCCTTTCGGATGCAGGATGAAGTGCCGGAGCTCATGAACCTGTCGGGTGAGTCAAAGGAAACCCTTGGGCTCTACGGAATCGATGGAGGTGAGACTGACCGCTTCGGGCGGCAATGTCTCCTGGCGCGGCGATTCGTGGAGGCCGGGGTGCGTTTCGTGGAGCTGACCCACGGCAACTGGGATCATCACCGTAATCTCAGCGAAGACCTCCCGGCGCGTTGTAACGAAATTGACAAGCCCATTGCAGGGCTCCTCGCGGACCTCAAGCGTCGCGACCTGCTCAAGGATACCTTGGTGGTCTGGGCGGGGGAATTCGGCCGCACTCCCCACGGACAGGGTGGAGATGGACGCGACCACAATAACAAGGGATACACCACCTGGATGGCAGGTGGAGGAGTGAAGGGTGGGTTCCAATACGGAGCAACTGACGCACATGGCTATGAAGCGGTGGAGGGGAAGATGCATATCCATGACTGGCATGCCACCATCCTGCATCTGCTTGGGCTGGATCACGAGAAACTGACCTATCGCCACGCCGGGCGCGACTTCCGCTTGACCGATGTCCACGGGGTGGTGGCCAGGGAGATCCTGGCATAGAAGATATCAGCGGACCCTGAGGTCGTGGAGGTTCTCGCCGTCCGGGAGAGTCCTTGTCGGTGAAGGGGCCAGGGGAGAGGGTCCCCGGGGTCGACGTCCAATTACCTCAAGCTGGACTTCACGGGCTTTTTTCGTGCCATCGCGCAGGACGACCTGCCACAGGCGGGTTCGACTGGTTTGGACTGAGTGGATGAGCAGGAGACTGAGCACCCCGGCATGGCTTATATCGTTGTGACCGGGAGTGGCATCGCTGGCTGGATGGGAGTGAAAGGACCCGATGACTCCGGATCCGAGGGTTTGGGCCATGTTCCGGATACGTTCCACGCTGCTGTTCGAGAGTTCGTAAGAGTAGCTCCCGTCGCTCTCGTTCTCGGCAAAGACCAGTTTGAGTGTTCCGTCACCTCCCGGTTTCCACAGGATGACCCCGCAGACTTCCCGATTTCCATTCAAGCTGGCGTTCCGGGCCTCGCGCTTGAAGCGGAGGCCTTCCTGCTGGGGGAGTCGGTAGGAGGACCTGGCCCAGTCCCGGGTGAGATTGGAATTATCCCGGGATCCGGGGCTGGTCCCACAGGAAGAGACAAGCAAGGGGATGGCCAGGAAGAGGAATACACTACCCGTGACCCGGCAGTAGCTACTTGTATTCAACGACTCCGCCGCTCAAACCGTTTTTCTCATTGTAGACCCGAAGATGGTCCTCGGCATGTCTCCGGTCGGAGGACCAGTGGCCGACCCATGTGCCATTCACGGGACGGTAGAGCCGATCGTCTTCCTGATTTCCAGGAGTGCCCGGTGCCAGAAATCCATTACTGCACGAGGCAGAAAGGAGGCTGGTTACCAGAATCGCCAGGGCAAAGATACTGTGGACGGCTATCTGCTTCATGAGAGGACGTTGTCGGAGGTTCCCTTCCGGGTATCAATCCTGCCTTTGGTCAGGTAGAAGCCTTCAGTTGACTGCCTCGGCTCGCGCGGAGGAAGGCAGGAGCTCGTTATCGGGCAGAACCTTGTCGAGAAGGCGCTGGAATCCTTCCTCGGCCATCTCGCTATCCGGGTAGATCTTCAGGGCCTTCAGATACCAGGCGATGGCGGACCCAGTCTGGTCACGCTTGGAGTTCTCGAATTCCTGGGCGTTCTGTAGAGCGCTCACAAAGGTGGAGACCTTTGGGATGATGGCTTCCATTTCCTCCCCCAGCTTTGGATCCTTGGAATACTCCCGCTGGGATCGAAGCTCCGCAAGGGCCTCGTAAGCATAGAAACTATTGCCCCGCTTGTCTGCCTCACGGGCTGTTTCGATCGCCTTCTCAATTTCGATAATATTCTCAATCACGGTTTTTAAGGCATCCTCATTCGTGGCATTGCCATTTACCGCGGGAGCAAATTCAAACCGCCGTTTGAAAATCTCACGGAAATTCTGTTCGCGCAGGAGACGCTCAAAGTCCTTCCTCGCGACCACGACAGCGCCGCTCTTGTCGAGGAGATCACTGAACTCCTTGAGCTTGGGATTGGTGGGCCAGATCTCGGCAGCAGTCTGGATCTCCTCCTTTACCTTGACCTCGTTCCCTTCCAGAAGGGCGGCCTTGGCTCCCTGGATTGCAAGGTCGCTGGCAAAGGTATAGCCGGTGATGGCACTCTCGGCCTTGGCTGAGGGGAAGTCCTTGGCCGTCTCCTTAAGTTGATCCACCAGCTCCTGAGCCTGGGTATAGTTTCTGGCCTGCATGGCATCATACAGCTCAAAGAGGCTCCGAACGTAGAGCTGTATACGGCGCTTCTTCTCCAGTTCAAAGGTAGCAACCGGGCTGAGATATTCCCCGATCAGAAATGCTTCGAGGAGCCGTTTCTGGGCAGTATGGAGTTCGTCACGCTCGAGGAGGAAGTCGACTGCCTCAATGGCCTTGTTCACCTCCTGAATCGCTTCGTTGGCAACCGAGTCGAGAGTTGAGACCGTGGGGCTCACTCCAACGCTCTCACTGAACATCCGGGAGACGTCGGAGTTCTTATCTATGTGCAGGGTGGCATCTCCATCCTTCCAGATCTGGTTGTAGAAGCGTGAGGCCATCAGAACGTGCTGAAAACGGCGTTGCATGGTCCAGAAGGCCATATTGGCCTGATACTGGACCTTGGACCGGACTTCCTGAACCTCGGATTGCAGGATGTTCTTCTTCTTGAGGGCCTCGACTTCTCCAATACGCCGCAGGATCTCGGCATATTCCAGGGACTGGGCGCCTCGACCGGTGGACGTGGCCTCGGTTGTCTGCTTTTTCTCTCCCTTACCCTCTCCATTCGTGGATTTGACCTCCCCGGTCTTCTGATCCCGGTCGTGGCGGGTCTTCCAGTCACCATCGCGGATGCGCTTCTTTTTTTCCTCCTCGAGGGCGGAATTGATCTTGTGGAGATTCCGGTTGTCGCGCTTGGCCAGCATGGCCACATAGACAGCCTCGGCGAGGGTCATGCAGATACGGGCATCTGCCGGGAAGGCGGAAGCTGCCGGGAGCGTCTGGTAGGCGGTCTTGATGTCAGGCCCCCCCTTCCGGTAGGGCGAAAGGTCCGCGAGGATCTGGTCGATGTTACTGCGATAGGTTCTGGCGTCCTCGGAGTTTTCCTCCGGCTGGTTGAGGTATTTCTCGAAGCGGGATCGTATGATGCGGTTATCTCCCAGGGGGATGGTGATGCCGGCGATCGTAATGGTTTCGTCCCCGGGATTGAAAAGAGGGATTTCCTCACCGAAGGGCGACTTGGTGGCAGGTTGCTGTCGGTTGACGGTGGTGGAGGTGTCGGTCGGGACGGCGTTTGGCTTCTTGTTGGGAGCA
>Ga0163180_10000901_pt1 | contig 17062 bp, 8 predicted proteins | sample AtlANTMetagenome_2_FD_109647 | JGI IMG/M metagenome (GOLD analysis project Ga0163180, IMG submission 109647) | Marine eukaryotic phytoplankton communities from the Atlantic Ocean - Atlantic ANT 4 Metagenome | ecosystem: Environmental > Aquatic > Marine > Oceanic | place: North Atlantic Ocean...
TGCGCTCCCCGATTGGGAAGAAATCAACGTCTACGGGACCGACCCCTACGACCCCGATTCCGATGGCGACGGCTACTCCGATGGAGGTGAAATCGCCGCGGGGACCGATCCCGCCGACCCAGGAAGCATCATCGCTGGGGTCTACGTTGAAATTTCCGAACGAACAGATGTAGAAATGGCCTTCTCCTTCGATATCCGCCTCGAGATGGGAGACATCGCCTTCTTGCTCGACACCACCTGTTCGATGAGTGGAGCCGCGAATGCGCTATCCAGCGAATTTTCCGCTATTGTCTCCTCACTTAACGCCCTCATTCCCGACGCCGAGTACGGCTTCGCGACCTACGATGACTACGCCTATTCCAGCTACGGAAGTGGCGGAGCCGGCGACCGACCCTTCATCCTGCGTCAGCAGGTCACGGACAATACAGCGGCTGTCCAAGCCCAACTGTCTTCCGTCCCCATTCATGCGGGCGCAGATGGCCCAGAGTCAGCTATGGAAGCACTTTATCAAGCAGCAAATGGAAAGGGATACGACCAGAACTGCAACGGGATTTTCGATGTATCTACGGACGTGAAGCCCTTCCTGGCCATCGAAGACGATGCCTTCGGTGGCACCGGTGGCCAATCGTACTCATCTGTCAGTTCCGGTGGTGGACTGCTCGGAGGGTTCGGCTTCCGAGACGATGCCCTGCCCGTCATGGTGTACATCACGGACAACCTCCTTCGAGACCCGGAGGCTGGGTACGGGACGCCAGGAGGCTGCCCATTCGATGCGGGGGGCACCGACGTTATCGACGCCATCAATGAACTCGGCGGCTATACCGTGGGGATTGCGACCAGTTCATGGGGCGGTTCTTCGAGCCCAGTGGGCCAAATGGAAACGCTTGCAGCCGCCACAGGTTCAATGGCTGACACCGATGGGGACGGTACTGCGGACGACCTCTTGGTCTTCCAATGGACCGGCAGCAGCGCCGACTTCCGTTCCACGGTCGTGAACGCCATCGAAGACTTGGTCAATTCAATTCGGTTCAGCCGCGTGGAGCTGGAGATTAAAGGCGATGAGTGGGGCTTTGTCACATCCATCGATCCCCCCTTCTACGACGGCGTCGATGCGGTGGACTCGTCTCTCGACACCTTGGACTTCACCCTCAATTTTCACGGAGCCGTACCCGCCACCACAGAAGACCAGTTGTATGCCTTGACCCTGAACGTCATTGGGGACGGAACCTTCCTGCTCGATACGCTGGACATCATCGTCGTTGTGCCGAGAACCATCGATTAAGAATCACTCAGCACACACCCGCAGTTGCGGAACCTTCAAAGCGCGGCTACCTTTCCCAGTGAATTCGGAGGTTGTATGTCGGTTTCAAGGGCTCCTTTTTTAGTGACGATGATCACGGTACTCAGCCTCATCGGCTGTGGTGGCGCGAAGGACGACGACGCAGACAGCAACGGCGGCGGCGGCGGTTCTGCCATGCCGAGTCTCGATACCGGGCTCGATACCGGATCTCCAGATGGCAGCGATCCGGACGACGAACCCCCTCCTACGGATTCGGACGGTGACACCATCTCGGATGCGGACGAGGGCGCGGCCGATACCGATGGCGATGGGACGCCTGACTATCTTGATGAGGATTCGGATAACGACGGGATTCCAGATTCAGTCGAGGCGGGTGACGACGATCTCAACACACCGCCCGTCGATTCCGATGACGACACCACAGCCGACTACCTCGACACCGATAGCGACGACAACTGCATCCTCGATGAGGATGAGGCCTACCTCGACGATGCCCTCGTGGATACGGATGGGGACGGAGATGCCGACTATATGGACCCGGACAACGACGGGGACGGGATTTCGGACATCAACGAAATCGGAGAAGACTGCGCTCAACTCGACAGTGATGACGACAGTATCCCCGACTATATGGATATCGATTCCGATGGCGACGGCATCGCCGACGTCTATGAAAGCGGCACCACCGACTGGACCGACGACCCCGCCGACACCGATGAAGATGGCATCCCCGATTACCTGGACGACGACTCGGATGGCGATGGTATCGCCGACTATCGTGAAGGCCCGGGAGACCCCTCCATCGAGCCCACAGACACCGATGGCGATGGCGACTATGACTTCGTCGATACCGATTCAGATGGCGACTCCCTGTCCGATTCGGATGAAATCGATTTAGGTACCGATCCCTATGACCCCGACTCCGATGGTGATGGCTACCCCGACGGCGGAGAGGTCACCGTCGGTTCCGATCCGACGGATTCGGATAGCGTGATCGAGGGTGTGTATGTCGTGGTTCCCGAGCGCGAAAATGTCGAGTCTGACTTTGCTTTCGAACTCGAAATCGAAATGGGTGACATTGCCTTCTTGCTCGATACGACGTGTTCAATGAGCGGCACGGCCAGCGCCATGGCCAGTGAGTTTTCCGGCATTGTCTCCGAACTCAGCGCCCTCATTCCTGATGCGGAGTACGGCTTCGCAACCTACGATGATTACGCCTTCGGCAGCTACGGAAGTGGTGGATCCGGCGACCGTCCTTTCATCCTGCGGCAGCAGGTCACGGACGATACAGCGTCTGTCCAGTCCCAGCTATCCTCGGTCGACATTCACGCAGGCGCAGATGGCCCGGAATCGACAATGGAAGCCCTTTATCAGGCAGCCAACGGGCTGGGCTATGACCAAGACTGCAACGACATTTTTGATTCATCCACGGACGTGAAGCCCTTTCTTGCGACCGCTGACGATGCATTCGGTGGCACAGGCGGAGAATCCTACTCCCCCACCAGCTCGGGGGGTGGCCCGATTGGCGGCTTTGGCTTCCGCGAAGATGCACTGCCCATCTTGGTCTACGCCACAGACAACTCCCTTCGGGATCCTGAAGCGGGGTTCGGTACTCCAGGAGGATGCCCACTGGACGCAGCCGGTAGTGATGTGGTCGCGGCCATCAACGACATGGGCGGATACGCCATCGGCATCTCCACCAATGGCTGGGGAGGTGGACCGTTGCCTCAAATGGAGGCACTCGCAGACGCGACGGGATCGGTGGCCGACACCGATGGCGATGGTGTGGCCGATGACCTGCTGGTCTTCGAATGGAGCAGCAGCAGTTCCGCATTCCGTTCAACCGTCGTGGGCGCCATCGGAGACTTGGTGAATTCCATCCGATTCAGCCGAGTAGAGTTGGAAATTGAAGGCGATGAATGGGGTTTTGTCACCGACATCGATCCCCCCTACTATGAGGGCATCGACCCCGAAGACACCACCATCGAGGCACTGGACTTCACACTCAGTTTCCAAGGTGTGATTGGTGCGACCTCTGAAGATCAGCTGTTCACACTAAAGTTAAAAGTCATCGGGGACGAAACCATTCTGCTCGACACCCTAGACATCATCATTCTCGTGCCCGGTATTTGACGCATAGCCGGTCCGACCTCGATCAATATCGACCTTATCGTGAGTGTGGCGGTGGGTTTCACTTGCTGATCGAGGGAAGTCGTTGGTATCCTGGTCCCAGTCGGAGGGTCGGATGCGACGCATCATGTTCATAAGTGTATTTTCGGTCGTTATCGGCAGCTTAGTGGGCTGTGGAACACCAAAAGATACAGACGAGGAAGAAGCAGAAGAATCGAGCGCGGGGCTACCCAGCGTCGATAGCGGTTCTCCTTTGGATGAGGATGGAGACGTATTGCCATCAGACGAGGATGCCGATGCCGATGGTGGTGGCGATGGTGGTACGGGTGGAGACGACACCAGCGGAGATACCGACTGGTGGACCGACACAGGACCCGAGCCGGACTGGACAGACAGCGACGGCGATGGAATCGCAGATGAGGACGAAGGCGACGTCGATACAGATGGCGACGGGATTCCCGACTATCTGGACGAAGACTCTGACAATGACGGCATTCCGGACAGCGTCGAGGCGGGAGACCCGTGGGTGGGATCCGATCCGGTCGATACCGATGGCGACGGAACGCCCGACTATCTGGACTTGGACTCCGATGGAGATGGCATTCCCGATGCTGTCGAGGCCGGCTCAGACCCGTCCGATCCTCGGGATACCGATGGCGACGGAAGTCCTGACTATGCAGACTTAGACACGGATGGCGACGGCATTCCGGACAGCGTGGAATGGGGAGATGGACTTCTTCCTGTGGATACCGATGGCGACGGCATCCCCGACTACATTGACACCGATTCCGATGGAGACGGCATCGGTGATGAGTTCGAGGCCGGTCCCATCACCTCATCCGAATCCCTGCCTGCGGATACTGATGGCGATGGCACACCCGATTATCTGGACGACGATTCCGACGGAGACGGCCTTTCTGACTCCGAAGAAGGCGATGTATCCAGCCCGTCCGACCCGCCCCGAGACAGCGATGGGGATGGCATTTACGATTTCGCAGATGCGGATTCTGACGGCGACGGTCTATCCGACGGCGATGAAATCAGCTCGGGGACAGACCCTTTCGACCCGGACACCGATGGTGATGGCGTTTCGGATGGTATCGAAGTCGCAGGCGGTTCCAGTCCGACAGACCCCAGTTCGAGCACTTCGGACTACATCATTCTAGACCCACACTCGCCACCCGTATCGGAAACCTACACCTTCACACTCGACGTCAACCAAGTGGACGTCGCGTTCCTCATCGATACGACCTGTTCTATGGGCGGCACTGTGAGCGCGGTATCGAGCGAGTTCTCCAATATCGTCTCGGAGTTGTCTAGCGTCATCCCGGATGCCCAATACGGATCCGCCACGTTTGACGACTACAACTACTCCACCTTCGGATCCGGATCCGATCTTCCATTCTACCTTCGAAAGCAGATCACCGATGACATTAGTGCGCTCCAAGCGACGCTTTTGTCCACACCGCTCCATAGCGGCTATGATTCGCCAGAATCCGGCATGGAAGCCATCTATCAAGCGGCTAGCGGGGCTGGTTACGATCAGGCCTGCGACGGTAGCTACACGAGCTACACAGACGTGCCACCCTTCATCTCGGATCCCACCGACCTCTTCAGCGGGGCCGTCCAGGCATACGATCCAGGGTCAACCGGTGGTGGAACGATCGGCGGCTTCGGTTTCCGAGATTATGCGCTGCCGGTCATCCTTTATGCCATCGACAATAATCTCCGAGATCCCGAATCAGGGTACCCGACCCCAGGAGGCTGTCCACGGGATGCCGGAAAGTCTGATGTGGTCGCTGCCGTCAACGACATCGGCGCACGCTTGATCGGTATGGCCGTCAACAGTGGCTACGGCTACTCACAGATGATGGAGCTTGCCCATATGACAAGCTCATACGCAGACACCGACTCGGACGGTAGTGTGGACGACCCTCTTGTGTTCAACTGGTCGTCTTCGTCGGGTACGTTCCGGTCCACCGTAGTGAATGCGATTCAAGACCTGGTCAATAGCGTCGAATTCTCCACTGTTGAAATGGTGGCGCCAGACGACGTATGGGGCTTCGTACGGAACATTGATCCCACCAGCTATACCGGCATCACGCTCACCTCGGGTGAAGAGATGACTTTGGACTTCACAGTCCAACTCCGGGCCACCGTACCCCCCGCCTACGATGACCGAATCTACAACATTCAGTTGCTGGTCATTGGCGACGGAGCGGTCAGTTTAGGAGTGGTTGATCTGTTGATCTTGGTGCCGGGATCCGGCAGCTAAAGATCAAAGTCGTCCACGACGTCGATTAAGACGGACCACACCACATCCAAACCCACCTTTTCTGTCGAAGAAAACGGGATGATTTGGTGCGCCGGCATGCTCAGCCCTTTCGCTATGGTGGCCAACTGAGCTTTCTGTTTGGAACGTTTGACCCGATCGATCTTGGTCGCCACCACAATGAATGGGACTTCGGCTTCGCTCAACAGATCCACCATCTCAATGTCGACCTTTTGTGCCGGGTGACGCGCATCGACCAACTGGACGACCAGAGCCAACGCTTCTCGTTTAAACAGATACCGTCGGACCAACTTGCCCCAAGCTTTCCGCACGGGCTCTGGAGCCTTGGCGAAGCCGTAGCCAGGAAGATCCGCAAACACCAATCTGTCCGAGACACGAAAGAGGTTGACTGCCTGTGTACGGCCCGGTGTTCCACTCACCCGCGCCGCTTTCCGACGGTTCAGCAATGCATTGATAGCGCTGGACTTCCCGACATTAGACCGACCGACAAAGGCCACTTCAGGGTGAATCGCTTCGGGCAGTCGACCCGGGAACGTACCCAAAAACTCAACCTCAGATGTCAGCCTTTTCCAATCCACAACAGGCCTCCGTTCTTTCCGTATAAGCGCAAAATAGCTCGAAAGCCCTCATAGACGTGCTAGTACCCTCTTATCGAAGGAGGCCGCATGCTCGTCGACGGAAAACACTACCGGACCGTATGGATAGAAGGCAGTACGGTGATGATGATCGATCAACCTCGTTTGCCACATGCGTTTTCTATCGCACGTCTCGATCATCACACCGCCACCGCAGAAGCGATCCAGACGATGGTGGTCCGAGGTGCAGGCGCCATCGGGGCCACGGGTGCATTCGGAATGGCCCAAGCGGCTTTAGAAGCGCCGGAGAACGGCTTCCACGCCTACATTGAAGCGGCCGCCAATACCCTCAGCAACACCCGACCCACCGCACAGAACCTTTTTTACGGTATCGACTCCGTCATCCGTGCCATTGAATCCGAAGGCGACAACTTGGCCGCCGCCCGTCAGGCCGCTCAAGCCGCCGCCCAGGCCGTGGCCGATGACGATTCCGCCTGTTGCGAGGCCATTGGAAAACACGGGGCTGTACATATTCCAGACGGTGGCCGAGTCTCTACTCATTGCAATGCAGGATGGCTGGCCTTCGTCGATTGGGGCAGTGCTTTGTCACCCATTTACGTCGCCCATCGCGCAGGTAAGTCGGTGCATGTCTTAGTCGATGAAACACGACCTAGAAGCCAAGGAGCACGCCTGACCGCCTGGGAGCTGGCATCAGAAGGCGTCCCCCACTCTGTGATTGCCGACAATGCCACTGGCCATTTGATGCAACGTGGCGAAATCGACATGGTCATTGTCGGGTCGGACCGCATTGCCGCGAATGGCGATGTGGCCAACAAAATCGGCACCTACTCGAGTGCGGTCGTGGCGAAACAACACGGTATTCCTTTTTATGTGGCCGCGCCGACGACCACTATCGACAAAGCATGCCCGTCCGGAATGGACATCCCGATCGAAGAACGCAGTGGAAATGAAGTTCGCTACACCTGGGGTTGGTCCGACGACGGTCAGTTCATCCGAGTGCGTACGACTCCGGAAACTTCAGGGGTGCGCAACCCCGCATTCGACGTCACACCGGCAGAACTGGTGAAGGGAATCATCACCGAAAAGGGCATTATCGAAGCCACTCCCGCTGGGATCGCTTCCGTGGCCCGCTAAGATTTTTTCGCGACGGCTTCACCATCTCGAACGATGGCCGGCTCGCCCATCGGGCCCTCTCCCCAGCGCCGTAGAAAATCCGTGTCGTCGACGAGCAAGGCATCTTCAGGAATCGCGACACCATAGCCAATCTTTACACCATGGCCGATCCGGGCTCGGTGTCCAATCGCAGCACCTAAGAAATAGGCTTCAGAATCCAAAATGGCCGATCCTGGGCCACCCTGTTCAACCTTGATCGTCTGCCCAAAACTGAGGTCGAGCACCGTCGCTCCCCACGCCACAAAGGACTCTTCCCCAAACACACACATCTGGAAACCATCGCCACTGGAGACCATCGCCTTGGGAAACAAAGTGCATAGATTGACGTGACCAAATCGGCCCACCCGTGAACCCGCCCCCAAGACCGATGCATTCACCACCGCATGCGAATCGATAACGGCTCCCGCGCCGACGATACTTCCTCTCACCACCGCATGCGGTCCAATCTCGCATCCATCATGCAAAACGGAGAACTCGACCACCGCAGTGGGATGAATCGAAACCTTCTGTCCCCGCTCCGTTAGGGCGGAAGCAATCTTCCATCCATCTGTCGAACGGGCCCTAAAAATGACTTTGAGGACGCGCCAGAGTTTACCCAACAAACCTGCTTGTTCCCAGTCTTCTCTCGCCGCTTCCATACGAGCCGCCAAAACAAGCTGGTTCACACGAACCAAATGACTCCAGTGTTCGAGCTGAAGAGCCATCGCCGACGACACCACAGGATTCTGGTTTGCATGCTCAAAGGATGAATGAGCCACATTGAGGTCCATGGCCCGAAACTCCACATCCAAATTCAAGTGCGATAGGCCTTCAAAACTGGGCTCACCGACTCGCACAGCCAACTCATAAACTCCGGGCTCATCCCAGCTATTGAGGGGACCCGACCAGGCCATCCAATCCGGGTCATTAATGCGCAAACGCCCCTGACCCGCCCGTTTGATGCGCTCCAGTAAGGCCGAGGTGAACCAGGTTCTATCTGAGAACAAAAGGTATGGCTCCGATGCAGGCGGGCTGGAGACCAGTTCGAAACCCGCGGCATCGAGAGCCTCCCGTTGCACATCCACCAAGGGTTTGCCCGCCACGGTGACCTGACCGACCGACCCACCAAAGGGCGCGATCTGGGTGTCTGTTTGTACGCAAAATGCCTTCATCTCTACGCGGTAACCCCCAACAGCACGGCCCGGCCAGGTACCATGGTCACATGCATGAATATGGACTGCTTTCATTATTACCCGTCGCCCTTGCGATTTTTCTTGCGCTGAAGACGCGACAAATCGTCCTGAGTCTGGGTGCGGGTGTCGCCGTCGCCGCTTTAATCTTGCAGAACTGGAACCCCTGGAGTGCGCTGGTTTACACAGTGGACCCCTTGATCCTGGATGCGATTGCCGATCGGGATCATGTGAAGGTGACTTTGTTCACCCTGTTTGTCGCAGCCAGTCTTGAGATCATCAGTCAGGGAAAAGGCACGCAAGCCCTGGTCCAGCGGATCACGCGATGGGCCACAACCCGCCGCAGTGGGATGCTCGCCACCTGGGGAGCGGGCATGGTGGTCTTTTTCGATGATTACGCGAACTGCTTGATCGTCGGTGGAAGCATGCGTTCTGTATGCGATCGGCTGAAAATATCGCGGGAAAAGCTGGCATATCTGGTGGATTCCACAGCAGCCCCCATGGCGACACTGGCCCTCGTGAGCACCTGGATTGGGTTTGAAGTCAGTCTCATGGGAGATGCCCTGGCGGCTTCAGGGCAGGAAACGAATGCATACGCCTTCTTCTTGGAAGGGCTACCGTACCGCTTCTACCCCTTCCTTGCTCTGGGCTTTGCTTTTTTCATCGCGTGGACCGGCCGAGACTTTGGGCCGATGCGCGATGCCGAGGTGACCAGCGCAGGTCGCACACCCGAGCCACAAACCGATCTGCTTCCAGTGTCGCGGGTTTGGCTGGGTGCCCTTCCTATCCTCGCGCTGGTCGGCGTGACCGGTGCGTCTTTATGGTTCCAAGGAACCGCAGCCAAAGGCAGCGAAGCCCAACTATTCGAGATCATCGGCGGTGCCGATGGCTACGATGCCATGCTTCATGGCTCCATCGCAGCGCTGTCCCTTGCCAGTGTTCTTGCAGTGGCACTGAAAGCGCTCACCGTCAACGAGGTCCAAAACGCCGCCATTACTGGAATCCGCGGCTTGGTCGATGCTATGACGGTGCTCTTTCTCGCATGGGCCATGGGCACAGCCATTGGGGAACTCGGTGCCGCGCAATACCTCGTGGCCACCATAGGACCCACCGTACCCTCATGGTCATTGCCGACTTTGGTCTTCTGTATCAGCGCAGCCATCGCATTCGCCACGGGCACTTCATTTGGAACCATGAGCATCATGATTCCTTTAGCCATCCCACTCGCCTTCCAACTCGAGCCCACGACCACCCTCGCCCTCGCCACCAGCGCGGCTGTACTGTCCGGTGCGACCTGGGGAGATCATTGCTCCCCCATATCAGACACCACCGTTCTCTCCAGCACGGGCACGGGTTGTGACCACGGAGCGCATGTCGCCACCCAACTCCCCTATGCGCTCATCGCAGGGAGCATCAGCATCCTTGTGGGTACCGTACCCGCAGGATTCGGGGCGAACCCATGGCTTTGCCTGATGCTGGGCATCATCAGCTGCGGTCTCGCCGTGCGCGTGCTGGGTAAGGCCCCAGACTACGCCGCCGCGAAATAATGGATAGCTGAACCTAAAAGCAGGCGGATCAAGTGGTCTTCTTGATCTCGCCGCTCGCCAGCTTGCCCTGGTAGTCGTCGAGCATCGAGCGGACCTTTCCACTCAGCAACAAGACGCCCAAGATGTTCGGGAACGCCATTCCCAGAATCATGAGGTCCGAGAAATCCAGCACATTGCCCGCAGTGACGACCGAACCTAAGAAAGCAAAGAACAAGAACATCATTCGATACACCATCGAGCTCTTGTCTCCAAACAACCAGGCCCAGCAGCGCTCGCCGTAGTACGACCACGAAATCATCGTGGAGAAGGCAAACAGGAAGACCGCTGCCGACAAGATGTACTTGAAGAAAGGAATCACACTGGACATGGCCAAGGATGTCAGCGCTCCGCCTTGACCGGCCTCGCGCGCTGCAACATAAGCGGCGTCAGGGCTATTCCAGGCCCCCGTAATGACGATGACCAAAGCTGTCATTGTGCACACCACCACCGTATCGATGAATGGCTCAAGAAGAGCGACCACGCCCTCCTCAACCGGGTGCTTGACCTTCGCGGCTGCATGAGCGATGGCCGCCGAACCCACACCTGCCTCATTCGAAAAGACAGCCCGCTTCACACCAATCACCAGCACACCAATGAAGCCACCTTCAATAGCCGTCGGGTTGAATGCTCCGTCGATAATGGCACCGAAGGCACCGGGAATTTCACCGGCATTGACCGCAAGAATGTAGAGGCATGCCAAGACGTAAATCGTACACATCACGGGGACGATCCGTTCAGCGACAGTCGCAATCCGCTGGATCCCACCGATGATGACCACACCCACAATCGCCGTCATGATCAAGCCATACGCCCAAGGGGTATCCGCAAAGAAGGGGATCACCGTTTGCACTTGACTCATCGATTGGCTGACCTGAAATGCATTACCACCGCCAAATGAACCGCCAATGCACAGCAAACAAAAGAGGACAGCGAGCACCTTACCCAGCTTAGCCTGGCCCATCTCGGACAAGCCATCGCTCAGGTAGTACATCGCCCCGCCCATGATTCTGCCATCGCTGCGACGCTTCCGGTAAGCCTGGCCCAAAGTGCATTCCGTAAACTTTGCACTCATTCCAAGAAGCCCGACCAGAATCATCCAAAAGGTTGCGCCAGGGCCACCGAGCGCCACGGCGATGGCCACACCCGCGATGTTTCCCAAACCCACCGTCGCCGACAAAGCAGCCGACAGCGCCTGGAAGTGAGTCACCTCCCCTTCACTTTCCTCGTCGTCGTACTTCCCGGCCACCAGGTCAATCGCATGCCGAAACATACGGACATTCACGAAACCCATACGCAAGGTGAAAAACGTGGCCCCAGCCAGAAGCCAGAAGACAACCAGCGGCATGCCCAATCCGGGGATTTCCCAAAAGAAAACCATCGCGATGGGGCCGACAAGATACTCCCCGAAAATCCCATCAATGGTCTCCGAAAAGCCGCCTGCTGATTTGTCTGCGGCCAACGCAGCCGAGGAAAAAAGGAATAGGGACACAGCTGCAAATAGGCGATTCATGGAGATCCTCCGTATATTTTTCCGTTCGGCGTGCATTAGCCGTACCCGATTGGAACAGGGGTGACCAATCTACAGATCGGCGAGCGAGACCTCAAGGGGCCGGGCCAGTTGAGGTGCGCCCAAGTCCATCGCCACCTTGACGCCCTCCTGCCAGACTTCACGCGCGCCATCCGCATTTCCGTCAGCCAGGCGATGCCGCCCCAGCAAGAGCCGCGCATTGACCCGAGTCTCACTGTGCGCGAATTTATCCGCCTTACTTGCCACCTCGATTAAACGCTTCTCCGCATCCTGCGCCCCGCGCTGCCCGTCCAAAAAGGCCATATAGGCCTCATTCATGATGACTCCGTGGTCAAAGCCAGACGCAGATGCCAGATCACGACTTCTCTTGAAGGCTGCCCAGGCCCGTGCAGAGTCTCCCGTCCGAAAATGCACGTCTCCAATATTGTGGAGATTGATCACCGCTCCCATCCTATAGTCGAGCCCTTCACGGATCCGCAGTGCTGCCTGGTAGAACTCAAGCGCTTCGTCGAATCTGTCCGCATCCGAATGAATGGTTCCAAGATTGTTTAGGATACGACCCAGCAAGAGCGGGTCTCCCGCGCGTTCGGCACGTTCCTTTGCCTCTTCGAGTTGAGCCATAGCCGCTTCATATTCCCCATTCCTTATTTCACGCATGGCCAACGTTGCGAGCGTCCGAGCGGACAACAAATCGTCCGAACCGGCAATCCGTCTCGCGTCCTCCAAGAGAGATTGCCCCCACTTCATCTCACCCTGCTCGAGAGCGAGCGATCCGAGCCCATTCAGCGCATCCACAGCCACTTCACGCCGCCAAGAGGGGGCGCCATCAAGACCGGCCTCCCCCACGACACCCAATGCCAAACTGCGAGCAGACTCATAGCTGGCCCGTCCCAAAACAGCGCGACCCATATATTTGTACAAGTGCCCAAGGCTCACGGTTGCCCGGGACTCAATCTCAGAATCTCCAGTGTCTTCCCCGAGGTCTTGGGCCACCTGTAGATGGATTTCAGCCTTCCTCGGGTCGCCCGCGAGACGCCAAGCGTCACCGGCCTTCAACCGCAGCAAGGCCTCTTTGATCCGCGTGGCATGTCCAGGTCGGGAGATATGATCCAGCCAAGTGACCCCTTCTTCCCAACAGTCGATGGCCGGAGGAATCAGTTGCTGAGAACGAAGCCGGTCTCCAGCCCGTTCTGCATGACCGGCAGCCCGAAGGTACTGACCTCCTGCTGCACAATGGGAGGCCAATTCCATACGAAGATTGTCCAGTTCGTCTCCGTAGAGTCGCTCCATGGCATCGGCCACCATCCGATGGTACTCGCTGAGCCGCACACCCAGAATGGAACGATGGACGGCTTCCCACAGGAGAATACTCGAGAAACTCGCGACACCTTCCTGGTCGGAATTCGTGCGTTCAATGATTCCTCGGTCCACCAAGTCTGCCATCAGACCACCGATGTCATCCATACCTGAAGCTTCTTGAACCAACGCCACCTTAAAGGTCACCCCCACAGTCGAGGCAATTTGGAGCACCCCTTTAGCCGCAGGACCCAACGCATCGATACGCGACGCAATCATGCCTTCCAGGTTGACCGGAAGCTGCACTTCTTGCGCACTCCCCACCAGCTCCGCCACACCCGCTTCAATCTGTATACGCCGACTCTGTTTGAGTGTTCGAATCACTTCATCGACATACAGAGGGTTGCCTTCGGATGTCGAGTAAACGACTTCGAGCAAAGATTCGCCAATCTGACTGGCCCCTAAGAACTCTCCCACCAATTCAGTCAATCGGTCACGCTTCAAACGACCCAATTCAATCTGTACATCTGCGGGCCGAAATTCACTGGGAACCTGATCGCGACCGGCGAACATAAACAAAAGCGGATTCTCTCGTTGACCACGGATGGCCGCACCAATGATTTGGCGCTCCATGCTCGCGATGTATTGAACATCATCGGTCGCAATGATGACCGGACCGTTTCGTGAAATTCCATCCACCAATCTCGAAGCGGCCCCAATCATCTTTTCCAGGTCGCCTCGACCTTCTCGACGGCCTCGGACGCCATACATGGCCCCAATGACCGCGATGTCATCATCGGAGATCCCCAAGCGCTTCAACCGGTGAAGCTGGGTGCCCACCACTTCCGGGCTGTCCTCGCGATTCACACCAATGGCAAAAGCGGCCACATCTCGCAGGACATCGAAGGGGCGATATCCCCGATATGGTCGAGCCCTCGACAACACAAACGGAACCTCGCGAGCCCGAGCGAGTCGTTGAACCTCTCTTAGAATTCTTGATTTCCCAACACCCGCTCCGCCAGTGATGGAAACCACGCCTCCCTGCCCTTGAGCCAGTTGGCCAATCGCACCACCCAAGCGTTCCAATTCATCTTTGCGCGCCACCCATCGACCGATGACCGGATCCACCCGGTCTCTCGCCCCATGGAGCAGAAAACTCTTGTGTTGGCCCCTCCGCCCTTTCCGCCGCACAGTAGGCCCCGGACTGAATCGGAAACGATGCCCGGCCATCGCGGCCACACGGTCGCTGACCAATACTTCACCCAGATCCGCCTCACTACACAATCGATGAGCGAGCTTAACGGTATCCCCTCGAGCCAAATAGCGAACGGTTCTACCGGATTTGCCACCCAGGGTGATATCGCCCCGATGGACGCCGATGGAAATGGCGATTCTCTGACGCCTGAGAGAGCCTTGCCCCGTCAGATTTTGAATCGACTCGGCACAGGCCACTGCCCGCTCCAAATCATGTTCCCCTGCTCGAGGAACGCCGAATAGCACCATGAATCGGTCATCATGATAGCTCTCCAACAATCCACCATGCCGGTCGACCACCCGTCGGAGTCGGCGGATCAACTTGTAGTGCCACCGGACGATCTCACTCGCGTCGGCCGAAGTCGAGAGCTGGGTGAATCCGGTCACTTCTGCCATCAGAACAACGACAGTCTTCCGTTCTCCCGTATTTCCTCGCAGTAATCTGGGAAGTTTGATGTTGTCCGAACTGGCTGTGATCGTGGGATTTTCAATGGCTGAAATATCCGTCAAGTTGGTGGCCCCTCCCTCGAGGCGCCTCAAATCCGAAGCCAAACCCTCCAGATCCGCAATCCCAGGATCGCGATGGGCTTCCTCAGGAAAGTTGCTCGACATGAACGCGGCCAACCCGTGCGCGTCAGCACGAAGATTGCGACGGTACAAGAAGGCCCACAATGCTTCTTCGGCCTCTCCGGCATGAGCGGGCCGATCCTCCGGGCGTTTCGCCAACATACTCGATAGAATTTCCCAGAGGTCGTCCTGGATGTCGGGGTTTTCTTTTCTCGGATCCGGCACTTCAGCCGCTCTCACTTTACGCAACTTCTCCGCCGGATCGGGGTCCTGAAACAACCGATGCCCTACCAGAAGTTCATAGAGCACCACCCCCGCACTATAGAGGTCAGAGCGGTGGTCCATGGGCCGGCCAGACGCCTGCTCCGGCGACATATAGGCGTATTTCCCCCCGCCTGGCATGCCCTCCACTGGATCGGATTCACCCACCAGGCGAGCGATACCAAAATCAAAGAGCTTCACCTCACCTTGGAAACTGATCATCACATTATGCGGTGAAACATCCCTATGAATCAGGTTGAGCGTTCTGCCTTGCGCATCGGACCGCGAGTGAGCGTGATGCAACCCCCGCAGAATACTGGCCACAATGAACACCGCCAGCGGTATGGGGATCCGATCGCCCTCGGGCCGAAGCGTTTTATTAATGCGAGTGAGATCCCGACCATGGATGAACTCCATCGCGATGTAGTGATCAGATGACACTCGACCCAATTCGTAGATTTGTACGATGTTGGGGTGACTCAAACTCGCACTAATCTTCGCTTCTTTGATAAAGAGGCCCACGAATTGGGGTGAACTCGCCAAGTCGGGAAGGATGCGTTTCACAACGAGGTGTCGCTCAAAACCCTCCACGCCAAAGCTGCGCGCAAGGAAAATTTCCGCCATGCCGCCTTTCGCAAGACGTCGGATCAGTTCGTATTTTCCAAACCTGGTTGGAAGTTCCATCGGTGATCTCAAGTGGGAGAAATGGGTTGGCTTGGGCCGATGATACTCCACCTCCACGCATCCGTGAATGGCGTCATGGCCGTCAAAAGGCTATTCGGCGCCGATGTCACAGGTTCTACCCATTGTTCCATTGTCTCGCCCCGTGCTCTTTCCGGGCATGATCGCACGCGTGCACTTCACGCTTCATACAGAAGTCGCCGCAGTCGACACCCACATTGAGACACACAGTCCTCTCGTGGTCATACCGCCTCTCGACCCCATGCGAATGAACCCTGGCCCCAACGATCTGTGCGACGTGGGCTGCCTGGCTCAGATCACCCGTGTCGTGCGTCTCGGTGATGGTTCTATACGGGCACTGATTGAAGGAGTGGAGCGAGTCGCGATCCGAGAGGTCCGACCCGACCCTCAGTCGGGGATGGCGGGTACCGTTTTATCCCTGAGTACATCTCAGGAAGACCCGGGATTGATCGAGCGCTTTGAACTGGACCTTCGAAAATCACTTCGCACGCTGATCGAAACCGACCCCAATCTTCCGAACGGCCTGGCACGCCTCAGCGAGGTCGAAGCCGACCCGTCCAGACTGGCCGACCGCGTCGTGGCCAACCTGACTCTGCCGTACGAGGACTGGGTGACCATGCTCCGTGAATCCAGTTTGGATAAACGCATGGAAATGGCACTCGAATTCGTCGCCAAAGAACGTGAATACCGGGCCCTGCGCAACGATATTCAAAAGCGAACCCACGATCGTCTCGACAAGCAGCAGAGAGATTTCTACCTCCGAGAGCAAATCCGAGCTTTTCAGAACGAACTGGAAGGCTCAGAAGCCGGGGGTGGAGACGAAGCCTCACGCCTTGAGGCCAAGCTCAAGGACTTGGGTATGCCCAAAGAGACCCTTGAAGAAGCCCTCAAGGAAGTCGGTCGCATGCGTCGGATGCCACCTGATGCTGCGGAGTACAATGTCGCGCGAACCTGGTTGGAGTGGTTGACCAATATGCCTTGGTCTACAGCCACAGAGGACGCCACCGACCTCAGGCACGCACGAAAGGTATTGGATGAAGAGCACGACGGGCTCGAAAAGGTCAAAGACCGTATTCTGGAACACCTCGCCGTGACCCAACTCAACCCCGACGGCAAAGCGCCTATTTTGTGCTTTGTCGGCCCACCGGGGGTAGGCAAAACCACTCTGGGGCAAAGCATCGCACGCGCACTTGGCCGGGAATATCAA
>Ga0163180_10000903_pt1 | contig 17019 bp, 20 predicted proteins | sample AtlANTMetagenome_2_FD_109647 | JGI IMG/M metagenome (GOLD analysis project Ga0163180, IMG submission 109647) | Marine eukaryotic phytoplankton communities from the Atlantic Ocean - Atlantic ANT 4 Metagenome | ecosystem: Environmental > Aquatic > Marine > Oceanic | place: North Atlantic Ocean...
GGTGGTGGTTATGCTAATGCAGATAATCCAATACTAGCATACCCTAGATTTGTTGCAAAAGATCCTAATGGAATTCATTCAGAATTTATTGCTGCATATATGATTGCAACGATGGTTAATGTTAAACAGAAGATCAGAGATAAATATGGTTTTGAACTACCTACACATGATGTAGAGTCTGTAGTTTTTAATGCCCAAAGAAAAGGCAACATACCTTGTTTCCATACTGATGGTACTGGTAGCAAGAAATATAGTTGGAGTATCATTGGATTCATGACTCCACAATGGGATAAGTCTTGGGGTGGAGAATTGCAAATCCAAGAAGAGACTTTTACTTTTGAACCTGGTGATTTTATAGCATTCAAATCTACTGAACTACATGATGCTATGCCTATACTGGTAGACACACCATTTTACAGATTGACCTGTGCATGCATGATACCGTAATGTGACAGTATATTAAAGTGTCCACTTGAGGGTTTTTACCCTCTATTTTTTTGTTATACTAGTAGTATACAAGACGAGACAAATGCTTCACGAAATTAAAGGTAAACTTGCCAAACTCCTAGCAACAGAAAATTTGATCATCGAGCATAGAGATGTGACTACTGCATCTTTCGATGTAGAGCGTAGAGTTCTTACTCTACCAATGTGGCAAATTAATTCTGAGGATGTATACGATCTTCTAGTAGCACATGAGGTAGGTCATGCACTTTATACTGACCCTCGCAACTGGTTCATGGAAGATGAGTACAAAGATCTTAATCCATCTTTAGTAAACATCACAGAAGATGCTCGTATCGAGAAGTTAATGAAGAGAAGATATGCAGGTCTAAACAAAACATTCAGTAGAGGATATACACAATTAAATGAGGATGATTTCTTTGAGACTCAAGGTGAAGATCTTGCAACATATAGTTTCCCTGATCGTATCAACCTATGGTTCAAAGTAGGTGCATTCTTAAACATCAAGTTCTCTAACAAAGAGAAAGAGATTGTAGATCTTGTAGGTAAGTCTGAAACATTTGATGATGCATTAGTAGCAGCAAAAAGACTAAGTGCTTTTATCGAAGAGAACCAAACTAAAGATCTAGAGTTTGTAGAGAAATTAGCTTCAAAAGAAGGTGTTGCTCAAGGTGGTCTTGATAATCCTATGGATTTAGATGACTTACTAGATGACTTGATAGATCAACAATCAAAAGAAGATAAAGAAGTAACAGAAGGAGATGGTAACAACTTTAAACCAGAAGATGTAGATGGAGACTTTGATCTTGATGATGGACTAGATGACGAAGATGATACAGAAGATCTTAATTACAAAGGCACATCAGGTGGTACTCATGCTACTAATGATTTTGAGACTAAAACTGTAGACTCACTAGCAGAAAAATTAGAAGAACTAGCAGGTAAGTTTGACCCTAATCGTGAAGCACCAGTTTACCTAAGTCTTCCAAAAATTGATCTCAATAGAACTGTAGTTCCTGTAGATGATATTCACTCATATATTGAAGATGATTGGAATACCTATGAAGAGAGAATGGGTGAGGAGTATGCAAGATATGGTGGTGCTAATTGGGTAGCAGAATGGCACAAAGATTCTGAAGACGCATATCAAAAGTTCAAGAGATCAACTGGTAAAGAAGTTAGTTATCTTGTTAAAGAGTTTGAAATGAAAAAAGCAGCATCTGCATATGCTCGTGCTGCTACTTCTAAAACTGGAGTTCTTGATTGCTTAAAACTACATCAGTACAAGTACAATGATGATATCTTCAAGAAGATTACAGTTCTCCCTGATGGTAAGAATCATGGCTTGATCTTTGTACTAGATTGGTCAGGTTCTATGGCAGATGTGTTACTAAACACAGTAAAACAGATGTATAATTTGATATGGTTTTCTCGCAAAGTCGGCATCCCATATGAGGTTTACGCATTCACTAACGAGTGGTACTACTATGGTACCAAAGATGAGAGACCTGAGCGTGAAGAGCAAGGTTCAGATGAATTATTCATTGAAGATCATTTCAGTTTAATGAATCTTCTTAGTAGCAACTGTAATGCTAAAGAATGTGAGAGACAGATGCTGAATATCTGGAAGATAGCAGAAGGTTTTTGTACTAGACATGGTGTTACTCCTAGAAGAATGTCACTATCTGGCACTCCATTGAATGAAGCACTACTTTCTCTTCATGAAATCATTCCTCAGTTCCAAAAAAATACTGGAGTTGAAAAAGTAAACTGTGTTGTACTTACTGACGGTGAAGCAAGTTCACTATGTAGAACTGCAATGGTTCAGCGTGATTGGGAAGATAGACCAGAATTGCGTCATAAGCATATTCGTAGCAACTGCTTTCTAAGACACAATGGTTATACTCGTAGGTTGAGTGATATCTATTTCAAGTTTACTAAGATCTTATTAGATGATCTAAAGTCATCTTTCCCTCAAGTTAACTTTGTTGGATTCCGTTTACTTGGCAATAGAGATCTTTCATCTATGATCTCTCACTACATTCCTGATTTTGACAGTAGAGATCGTGCTCGTGCTGATTGGAAAAAGCACAAGTCTTTCACCATCAAGAATCAAGGATACGATTCATTCTTTGTTCTTTCTTCTAACAATCTTTCAAATACTACTGAGTTTGAAGTTGCTGAGGATGCAACCAAAGCACAAATCAGATCTGCTTTCAAGAAGTCTTTTACTAACAAGAAAATGAACAAAAAAGTATTAGGCGAATTTGTTGAGATGGTCGCTTAACAAACTGTCCACTTGGGGGTTTATTCCCCCTTGATTTACAGTATAATATATACATACACGAGACAACATTATGGCTTTCCAAGCAAAATTTTCAAACGAAGACTTGATTTCATTCTTAACAAAAAACGATACTGTTAAGGAAGTTACTAGCAAACAAATAAATGAAGCAGCAGCACACTTTGATGTACAAGTTCAAAGCGTTACAAAGCGTGTCAATAAACTTAAAGAGTTTCGTAAAGTTACTCGTGGTAAGTGGACATTAACTGTGGCAGAAGCACTAGAGAAAAATTATTCAGCACCTGCTGCTCAACCAGAACAGAGTAAAAATCTTATTCCAGAGATAGATGATCACTTTGTTAAATTTGGCAACTTCAATGATATCAGAAAGATCATTAAGTCTAAGGTATTCTATCCTGCATTCATCACAGGTTTATCAGGTAACGGTAAGACATTTTCTGTAGAGCAAGCATGTGCTCAAGCAAAGAGAGAGTTTATTCGTGTCAACATTACAATTGAAACTGACGAAGATGATCTCATTGGTGGTTTCCGTCTTGTCAACGGTAGTACTGTATGGCATAACGGTCCTGTAATCGAAGCACTTGAGCGTGGTGCAGTTTTACTTCTTGATGAGATCGATCTAGCATCTAACAAGATACTATGTTTACAATCTATCTTAGAAGGTAAGGGAGTATTTCTTAAAAAGATTGGTAGGCATGTTCTTCCTGCTAAGGGATTCAATGTAATAGCAACTGCTAATACAAAAGGTAAGGGTTCTGACGATGGTAGATTCATCGGAACTAATGTTCTTAATGAAGCATTCCTTGAGAGATTCCCAGTAACATTTGAGCAATCATATCCTAGTGTTTCTATCGAGCAAAAGATTCTTGAGAAAGAGTGCGAAGATATTCCATTCTGCAAGCATCTAGTAGATTGGGCAGACATCATTCGTAAGACATTCTTTGATGGTGGTGTTGATGAGGTTATCTCAACTCGTAGGTTAGTTCACATTGTTCGTGCCTATGCTATCTGGGGTGACAAACTTAAATCAATTCAAGTTTGCTTAAATCGTTTTGATGATGAAACAAAATCTGCTTTCCTTGACTTATATGATAAGGTAGATGCAGATGTAGATCTTAAATCTGAAGATGCTAATTAAACCTTTTGGTCCTTTGATATTACATGAAGTGATATCAGAGGACTTTTTAAATTTTCTTGTTGATGCATCTGTCCAAACAAAAATTAAAAATGAAAATGTTGGATGGGATTTAGCAGGTAATATAGATGATCAATTACAATGTGAACTTGATCCTGATAGATTTGTGAAGGAGATTTATCCTCACATTTTTAGGTATATGGCAGGATGTTTACAAAGAAGAAATGAAGATATGTTAGGACAACCAGATCCACCAATGTCAAGACTTACTTTTAATTGTGGTAATGGTCCTTGGATGAATTTTCAAAAGAAGAATGAATTCAATCCTGTTCATGTTCACAGTGGTGAACTTTCCTCTGTTATAATGATTGATGTTCCCAAAGAGATAGAAGAAGAATCTGATGCTGTTAAGGACAAAACTAATATGCCTTGTCCTGGTCAGTTAGAATTTCTTGACGGTCCTTCTGGATACATGTATACTGGAAGTTATAAAGTAGTTCCTAGGACAGGTGACATATTTGTATTCCCTGCACAGTTAAAACATACTGTATATCCATTTACAAGTGATGTCACTAGGATAACTATGAGTTATAATATATTCAACATACAAGTTGACTCAAACACTTAGGAGTGATATAATGGTAAATGCATGGAGTCTAGCAGCATCTATACTAGACGGAACCTTTGAGGAGGATTATCCAATTATGGATAAAGATGATGAATGGATTGAAAAATCTGGTGGTTATGAATGGACTCCTGGTTCGCCATGGCCTCCAGAGGTTCCAGACGATACTATTGAAGATTTGCAGATGGGATACCCACCAGTATATCCTGTAGATTACAAGTATAATGAAGATGAAATCTTAGATAGTATTAAAGAGTATATTGGAAAAACATATTCCAAACACTACTCTAATAAAATACAGACTCTAGATCTTATTGATTCTGTCGGGGATGCATCTGCATTCTGTCGTAGTAACATACTTAAGTATGCATCTCGATATGACAAAAAAGGAACTGCAAAACTTGACATACAGAAGATAATGCACTATGCTGTATTATTATACCACTTTGAAGGATTAGACAAGGACTCTTAACCAATGGATATGAAACTATCTGATAAAACTATCGACCTCTTAGAAAATTTTTCTTCTATTAACCAATCTATTTTGGTTAAAAAAGGATCTAAACTTCGCACAATATCTGTGATGAAGAACATCCTTGCAGAGGCAGAAGTTGACGAAAACTTTGAAAAAGACTTTGGGATATATGATCTCCCACAGTTCTTAAATGGTGTCAATCTTATGAATGACCCAGACATCGATCTTAGGAATGAGTCTTATATGATTCTTCGTGAAGGTGAAACAACTAAAGTAAAATTTGCTTTTGCTGATCCTGAGGTGATCATATCTCCACCAGAGAAAGGTATCGAATTACCTAATCCTGATGTATCATTCCAGTTGGATAGTATTCAACTTCAGAAGTTGCTTAAGGCATCTTCAATATATCAGTTACCAGATCTTGCTGCTGTTGGTAATGCAAGGAATATTACTTTGACAGTTCGTGACAAGAAGAATGACAACTCTAATGAGTTTGCTCTTGTTGTTGGGGAGACCGACAGTATATTTGAATTTAATTTCAAGATCGAAAATATCAAGTTGATTCCTGGTTCATATGAAGTTCAAATTTCTAGAAAGAACCTTGCTAAGTTTACCAATAGCAAGTATAATCTAGATTACTTCATAGCGTTGGAACCAGATTCAACATATGCCGATTGAGTCATTACCACTCTTTACTGTTTATATCCATAAGGTTAATATAACTGAATGGAAAAAAGAAGGGAACCGTATATTGTCTATGGTTCCCTTTAATAATAGTATTCAACATACGCATATTGATTACACAGACTACTTTAATAAATCAGCACCTCCATATGCAGAAGATTTTTTAAAGATGACACAACCGTATCTAGATGAATTTTTAAAAATTTCTCAGTACAAATTTACTCATGTAAGTGGTCTGTGGTGTCAAAGATATAAGAGCAGAGATTATCATGTTCCTCATGATCATGGCACTGTTGGTTATTCTTGTGTATTCTATGCTAGAATAAACCCAAAGGTACATAAAAGTACTTTGTTCTTTTCACCGTTTGCAGCAGAATCTGGTAGTCGTGATACTAGTTCTATTGCAGTTGAAGAAGGTGACTTGGTAATCTTCCCAAGTGGTTTGTTGCATATGGCACCACCACATGATAGTGACCAAGATCGTATTATTATTTCGTTAAATCTTTTGTAATGAGAAATGAATTTCTATGGGTTGAAAAGTATAGACCCAAGACCATAGATGATTGTATTCTTCCGAAGAGTATCAAAGATACTTTTCAGAAGTTTGTAGATAAAGGTGAGATACCTAATCTATTGCTTGCTGGTCCTGCAGGATGTGGTAAGACAACTATTGCAAGAGCACTTTGTGAACAACTATCATGCGACTATATTATTATCAATGGATCTGATGAAGGTAGGTTTCTTGATACTGTAAGAAATCAGGCAAAGAATTTTGCATCAACTGTTTCTCTATCACAAACTAGCACTCATAAGGTAATCATTATTGATGAGGCAGATAATACTACACATGATGTGCAGTTACTACTAAGGGCAAACATTGAATCGTTTTATAACAATTGTAGGTTTATCTTTACTTGTAACTATAAGAATAAAATTATAGAACCATTGCATTCTAGATGTGCTGTTGTAGAGTTTGGTATTAAAGGTAAAGAGAAACAAACTATTGCAGCATCATTCTTCCAAAGACTCAACGATATTTTAGATAAAGAAAATATCAAATCAGATAAGAAAGTTATTGTAGAACTCATTAACAAACACTTTCCTGATTGGAGGAGAGTCTTAAATGAATGCCAAAGATACTCTGTTGGTGGTATAATAGACTCAGCAATCCTTGCAGAATTTTCAGATGTAAAAGTAAATGATCTCATTAAGAAACTCAAAGAGAAGGATTTCCCATCGGTTCGGAAGTGGACGGTTTCCAATTTGGATAATGATCCTAATCTTCTCTTCCGTCGTATCTACGATGCTTTATACACATCCCTTGACGGTCCTAGTATTGCTGCTGCTGTGCTTATTATTGCTAAGTATCAATATCAAATGGCATTTGTAGCAGATCAAGAAATTAACATGCTTGCATGTCTTACCGAAATTATGGTAGAATGTAAGTTCAAGTAAAAATTATGACTATTAAATCAAACAAATTACGCAACCAAGTTAAGAGTGGATTTTATTATTTGTTCTGGGGTGTTGCTACATGTTCTGTAGTAGCAGGACAAGTCTATGTTGGTACTTCACATAGAAAATTATCAACCTCATTAGATGCATGGTTTGATAAGACTATTAGTATTATGATACAAAAGCGTTTGATGAGACAGCAAGAACCAAGAGGATATTATATGCCTACTCCTAGACCAGAAGATTATGAAAAACCAGATGATAGCGGAGTACAATTCTTAAAGGATCTCGATCCTGATGATTATGTCATTTGGGAAACAATTAGTCAGGAAACTTACTAAACCTGTATATATAATACAGTATTTGAAGTGTAAGAAATATCTTACATACACATAAACAAATACAAACACTAACACTTACAGTTAAAAACTATGGCTAGGAATCCCTACGAACTCCGTATGGAGTGCCTTACAATGGCAGAAAACAGACTTCAGAATCGTTTTTCTGAAGCACAAAGAAGATATGAATATCTTGCTGATGCTGGTGTAGAACAGGATCCTGAGGACTATCCTGTCTTCCCAACTGATGAACAGATTGATGCTTTAGCAGACAAGTTAGTTGCTAAAATGTCTGGAGAATAATATTATGACTCGTATAACTCCAGTAATGCCACCTCTACTACCAGAGGAAGTAATTTCAAATTTTGATGCTAAAGCATGTGGTGCAGCTTTTAATGGTAGATCATGTGAAAAAGCAGTAGAGACTTATCTACTAAGTAACAAAATTAATTATTCTGTACCTCTCGTAGATCAAGGAATTGATCTTATAGTTCATGAAGAAGGATTAGAGAGAGCACAAATAAAAAAAATTGTTCATAAATCTGTGGTTGACAAACAATTGAAAAAGCGTGGTATAATTCTTAGGAGGGAAACTTTTGATTTTAGATTCCAAACTTCTACCAATAATTCTCCTCCTCGCACTAAAGAAAATACAGATGTTTTCTATCATGTCTTAATGACATGTTGGAGGACTCTAATCTTTAAAGTTCCAACTAAAGGATTAACAACTAATCCTGATGGTGCATTTGCAAAGATGAAAAATCCAGTTCTTGATCGTTCTTTTATTCAAAAAAGAATACAAGAAGGAACTGATCTTAGAAAATGTCTAGTATCATCACAATATGATAAAAGAGTCTTCCAACATTACCCAGAATTTTTTATTCATAGACCTACTTTATTTGAACTTGCAGCATGAAGCAATTGAAAACTCCCCTTCGTTATCCTGGCGGAAAGTCTAGAGCAGTTAAGAAATTATTTGGTTATTATCCTTTGAATAAAACTGAGTACAAAGAATTTCGCGAACCATTTCTAGGAGGTGGTTCGTTTGCTTTAGAATGGACTAAAAGATTTCCTGATACTAAAGTATGGGTCAATGACTTATACGAACCATTAGCAAACTTTTGGATGGAGTTACAACATGACGGTGAGGCATTGCAGAATTCAGTTTGGAAAACAAAGAACTTGCATCCAGATAGAGATACTGCTAGAGAATTATTTGAACAAGCAAAAGAAGATATAAACAACAAGGGGTTAACTAATATAGAAAGAGCAGTAGCATTTTATGTTACCAATAAGTGTAGTTTTTCTGGTCTTACTGAGTCGAGTTCTTTTTCTCCACAGGCATCAGAATCTAATTTTTCTTATAGAGGAATTGAGAAACTAGCAGAGTATGGAAAATTGATTCAGCATTGGAAGATAACTAATAGTACATACACAGATCTTTTAACTGATGATCCTACAGTCTTTATGTATTCTGATCCACCGTATGAGATATCATCAAATTTATATGGTAGAAAAGGTGCTATGCATAAAAAGTTTGATCATGATCAGTTTGCTTCAGATTGCGATGATGCATGTGCAGATCATATAATATCTTATAATTCATCACAGTTAATTCGTGATCGTTTTGTAAATTGGAATGCATCTGAATTTGATCACACATATACCATGAGATCAGTGGGTAAATATATGTTAGAACAAATGGATCGTAAAGAATTAGTATTGACTAACTATACAGTATGAAAATTATAGGACTCTATGGTACAATTGAAAATCCAGAGGCAATAAGTCATGACTCTGGTGCAACTTTATTTGTAGATGGATACCATATTAGAAGTATAAATGAAGAGCGTTTGAGTAGAATAAAAGAGGATGGTAGTTTTCCTTTTAAATCTATTGATTATGTTCTAGGAGATTATTCTAAAGATGATGTAGATATAGTTTGTTATGTTCCAACATATCCTTGGAATAATCTTTTTAAATATAATGAAGTTACTACTACAAAGCGTAAAATTTGGTATGAGGGAAAAGAAAAGGAAGCAAGTCAATTACTAAGAGATATATTTCCACATGCAGATGTATGGTTTTTATCACATCATTTATGTCATGCAGCATCAACTGTTTTTACTTCTCCATTTAATAGTGGAAGTTTTTTAACATTGGATGGTTTGGGTAGTGGACTATGGGATTTTGCTACTGGTAATATTCGTGGTGGAGAAAATAATAGTATAGGATATTTCAATAAGAGAAAAAAGATTTTTAGATTCTTTCGTATGCCTGGTGATGTTGGTGAAAATTCTTTTGGAGAATTTTATTGTCAATGGTCTAAGATGATATATGAGGGAAAGTGTAAAGAGATAGGTAAAGAATATGAAGATGATAAAACACCGAAAGAGGGAAAGATAATGGGTCTTGCATCATATGGAAATGAACTAGATGCACCTAAACCATATACACTTGCTAATGATTATGCTAAAGAATTATTTGATATTGATAAGTATGACTTTGGACATAATGTGGCAAACTTCTATGACTATCGTATGGTATTTAATTCTATTCAAGGAAGTTTAGAAGATAAAGCATACTATCTGCAAAGATCATTTGAAGATGCTTTACTTGGATTAGTTAAGTCTTTACAAAAAGATGGTTACCTAGAAGATAATCATTGTTTTGCAGGTGGATCTTTCCTCAATGTATGTGCTAATAGTTTATTAAAACCATTGTTTAATACCATGCACATACCACCATATACGAATGACTCTGGTATTCATTTTGGAGCAGCAGCATGGGGTGCTTATAAAACTGGAAGTAATCCTCGTATGCCAAAAAATAATATTTCATACCTTGGAAAATCTTATGAAGATTTTGTTCCTGACGAGGAGAATATGGAATACTATGAAGACTTTGATTTGTTGTGTGAGACGGTTGCTTATGAACTTGAGAAAAATAGAATTGTAGGATGGTTCCAAGGTAGATCAGAACATGGTCCTCGTGCTCTCGGTAATCGTTCTATTCTTATGAGTCCTACTCAACCAGAAAATAAAGACATCTTAAATAAGAGAATAAAACATCGTGAGCATTGGAGACCGTATGCTGGTATAATGTTAGAAGAAAGAATAGATGATTATTTTCTTGAGGGTGAGGTTACACCATACATGTTGAGTTCTCAGCATGCTATAAGTGATAGGATACCTGCTATTGTTCATGAAGATAAAACTTGTAGAATTCAAACTGTCAATAAGAAACAGAATCCTAAGATGTGTCATCTACTATCTAAATTTGAAGATCCTATTCTTTTAAATACATCATTCAATAAGAGTGGAGAACCTATCATAGAAACTCCAGAAGATGCTATTAAAGGATTTAAAAATATGGATCTTGATTTTCTTGTCATTGGGAATTACATACTATGGAATTAAAAGACTGGTTAAATTCAATTAATCTTAACAAGAAAGATATTCTTGAAGAAGATCCTGATGCAAAGTATCCTGCATATATTGTAAATCGTTGCTTATCTGGTCATCTTGATTGTGTCATGTATGCTAACGAGATGAATAGATTTCCTAATTTAGATAAGGACATGCAGTATAATTTTATGTTAAATGGAATCAGAAAGAGAAAGCGTTTTGCTCCTTGGTTAAAGCAAGAAAGGATTGAAGATCTAGAGGTTGTAAAAAAATACTATAAGTATAATACTGAGAAAGCAAAACAAGCATTGAGAATATTAACTCCTGATCAACTAGAATATATAAAACATAAAATGGATGTAGGTGGTATCAAGTGACAAAGGTTTTGAGTATTGATATTGATTATTGTTTTCCTGCAGTAGATGACTGGCCAAATGATAACAATGAACTATGGGAAGAGTGGCATCCTTATACAAAGTGGACGCAATATTTTAATAAGTATACTGATTTAAACGATAGATCAAAGATAATTGATGAAGAGTGTTTAGATTATATGTTAGAAACATATACTAGAGCACTTGCAGCATCTCCTAATGCTACAGTTTCTTTTGGATTTGATCATGATATGATACTTAAAGATCTTCCCAAAGGAAAGATTGATCTAGTTAATATAGACCATCATGATGATTTTTTAGCAGGAACTTTTATCGGTGATGATAATGATGAATTTAAAGAGTATCTTGCTTGTCATCTATTAGAGTATCATTTTGCTCATACTTATGGTAAAGTTGATGAGGGTAGTTGGGGTGCGTACTTACATCATCAAGGAAGACTGAATAGTATGACTTGGATTCGCAATGAAGGAATAAAGGAAGTCGATACTCGTAGTCCAGTTAATAACTTTATATGTGAGAATGTGGGTGAACCTACTAAATGGAAAGCTTGTCATGCTCATGAGTACGATCACGGAGACTATGTTTATGATCATATCTTTGTTTGTCTATCTCCAATGTATTTTCCATTACCAGTTTGGGATACCTTTAGTGTGTTCCTTGGCATCTATGAAAAACAAAGTGGAAAGGACTGTAAGATGAATGAATGGTGGGATAAAAGATATATCAATAGGATGGCTTATGGTAAGGCATATGAGGTAGTCTACGCAGGACTTCAGAATGTCAAGAAGTCCCTAAACTAAATAGAAATACTGAATTTTATCTTAGTATAATGAGCGTTGTTGTTGAACCAACCTATGATTGGTCGCCAGATAGTATGATTGAGGTGGCTTTAAGTGAGCCAGATGACTTTTTAAAAGTACGAGAAACCTTAACACGAATAGGTGTTGCTTCCCGTAAAGAAAAGAAATTGTATCAGTCGTGTCATATACTACATAAACAAGGAAGATATTATATCGTCCACTTTAAAGAATTATTTGCACTTGATGGAAAAAGAGCTAACCTTACTATTAACGATGTGCAGCGTAGGAATCGTATTAGTCAGTTGCTTGCTGATTGGGGCTTGATTTCTATCAAAGAATCTGCTAAGATAGGAGATATTGCACCTTTAAACCAGATAAAAGTATTGTCTTATAAAGACAAAGGTAACTGGATACTAGAAACTAAGTACAACATTGGTCGTAAAACTAAAGAAGAGGAAGTGTCATGAACTATAAAAGATGGATCGCAATAGGTTCAGCAAGTCTTATTGGATTAACTTATGTTGGTGCAGTAGGAACTATTGCTAGAAGACAACCTCAGGAGAGTAGATTTCCTAGTCTTCCTGTAGGTCCTTATACATCATATAGAATTAAGAGTAATGCTGATGGTTCATATGAAATGGCATATAGAGCAAATGATCCTTTAGTTATGTCTAATGTAAAAGATATACAGAAGAGTGGTGGATTCTTAGGAATGAAGAAGCAAAATATACAGACAACAGAAATGTATACAATGGACGGAGCAGCTCATCATGGAGGACCAGTTAGTAGTACTAGTGCATGGATAGATCCATCTGCTCAAGGTAAAGGTGCTCAGGAAAGTACAACAATTAGTGCAAAGACTATCGCATGTATTGAAGCTGCTGGATCTGGAAAAGGAACTGGTAGAATGGTAGGTGGTGCTGTTGGTGCTTCTGCTGCCCCTGCATTGTCAAATATACCATTTATAGGTTGGGTTGCTGCTGGATTTGTTACTATGTTTGGTGCAGATAAGGGTGGTGATATAGGTTCTGAATTGTCAACATCATACGCAGGATGCGATGATATAGATATTCCACATACTAAGTGAAAAAATTTATCTTTGATGTTGACGGAACTCTAACACCGAGTCGTCAACAAATAGACTTTAAGTTTATGTGCTTCATGATTAAATTCTGTTGCACCTATGATGTCTATCTTGTTACTGGTAGTGATAGAGAGAAGACAGTTGATCAACTTGGTCTTGATATATGTTACAGAGCAAAGAGAGTATATAATTGCTCTGGTAGTGATGTTTATGAAAGAGATGTCAATGTCTACAGGGATGATTGGCAATTACCAAAAGAAGTAGAATGGTTTTTAAAGGATGAGTTAGCATATAGTTGCTTTCCTATTCGTAACGGATTGCATATTGAAAGAAGACCAGGTGGTGTAAACTTTAGTATCTTAGGTAGAGGAAAAGATCCATCTGTAGGTAGGGCAGAATATATTAAGTGGGATAAAGAAAGATTAGAAAGAGAGGATATTGCAAATAGACTTAGAGATAATTTCCCAAATCTATCTGTAGCATTAGGAGGACAAACTGGTCTTGACTTAGGACCTTTAGGTAGTGATAAGAGTCAGATTCTTAGAGACTTTAAACTAGGTGAGGAGTTACATTTCTTTGGTGATAGGATGGAAGAAGGAGGTAACGACTATAGTTTAGGGAAAGCAGTACAAGAAATGGGTGGTAAAGCGTACCATGTCAGAGATTGGGAAGAGACAAAAAGTATTATAATTAGTAGTGTCGCCGAAAGGGACAACAAAAAACAACTCGCTTATTAAGGAGAACCATGATGACTAACCTCGCAAGGTATCATACTACTAATCTTCCAGAATTAATGAAGATTATTAGAGAAAACGGTATAGGGATGGATGACTATCTCAATCGTTTCTGGGATGATACATCAACAAGTAATTACCCACCTTACAATCTTATCACTGTAAGTAATACTGAATCCAAACTAGAAATAGCACTAGCAGGATTTAAAAAGGATGAGATTAAAGTTTACACAGAGTATGGTAAACTATATGTGGAAGGAAACAAAGAAGATAAAGAAGATAAAACTTACGCATATAGAGGACTTGCACAAAGATCCTTTAATAGATCATGGCATATTGCTGAAGACACTATTGTCAAAGATGCAAAGATTGAAGATGGATTACTAACTGTCACACTTACTAAGGTAGTTCCAGAACATCATCAGCGTAAGGATTGGATCTGACTAGGCATAAATTTTTGTAACCAAAAGTAGGTTTGTTAGGATATCCTAACTAAATAAAGTACATATGGAGACAACTATGCACAACATAATGCCCCAGAACCAACTGTCTGGATGGACAATGACTGATCACTCTTACTCAAGTGAATCATGGGAACAAAAACTGGATGAGTATTATGAATGTATTGTTGAATGCTCGCATGGTCAACCTGTTTGCAAACGGTTATGCAATGAAATCCTAAGGTAATATATAAGGGGGTCGTCAGACCCTCTTTTTTATGGTATAATGACGAAAGGAATTTAAAACACATGTCGATAAAAGTAGCATTGATTAATAATGATCAGGTAATCGCTGATATAAAGGAGGTAATTGATCCTGAAAATGACAGCAGACAATACCTTTTCAATAATCCATTGAAGGTTATTTTACAACCAACAATGACTCTTCAAGAAGATGCATCTCAAATAGATTCAAATCAATCTCAAGTTTCATTAGCAACTTGGCAACCATTAACAACTGATTCTACCTTTGTAGTTAATCCTAATGTAGTTCAATGTGTTTACGAACCTATTCCTGATCTTAGGTCAATGTATTTGGAGTTACAAAATGGCAATTAAGATAGTAGTATTTGATGACAGTTATAAATGTGTCATCGCAGATGTTCAAGAAGTAGTTGGTGCTGATATTGGTGAACCAGATTGTCAACTTACTGATCCATATGAGTTCATTGAGTTTGATGATGAGGAAGAACCAAAGGAATATACTGATCGTTTAAAACCTTGGGATGTTCTTAACAAATCATCAGATAATAAATGTCGTATTAGCAGTGATAAGATTCTTACTCTTGTAGATCCAGACAAATTTATTTTAGATGCATACAATGAAATTATTAATTGAATGAAGTTTTACACTAATGTGCAAATGATCGGGGATAGTTTCCTCGTTCGTGGTTATGATAATGGTGAGTACATTCAGTTCAGAGAAAAATACAATCCAACTCTATTTGTTCCCTCAAACAAAAAAACTTTTTATAAAACTTTAGAAGGTCAATATGTCGAACCTATTAAACCAGGTTCGGTAAGAGACTGTAGAGATTTTTATAAAAAGTATGAAGAAGTTGAGCATTTTAAAATTTATGGCAATGAGAGGTATATCTACCAGTATATCTCAGATAAGTACCCCGAAGAAGAGATCAAGTTCGACATTGAAAAGGTACGATTATTAACTGTTGATATTGAGACTCGTTCTGAGAATGGATTTCCTAATGTAGAAACTGCTGATCAGGAGATATTATTGATCTCTGTGCAAGATTATAATACTAAAGAGATCACAACATGGGGTGTAGGTCCATTTAAAATTAAACAAGATAATGTCAGATACATTCAGTTCAATAATGAACATGATATGTTGAGTAGTTTCATCCAATGGTGGATGGACAATACTCCTGATGTTGTAACAGGATGGAATATCCAACTGTTCGATATGCCATACATTACTAAAAGGATTGATCGTCTTCTAGGTGAGAAACTTGCCAGAAGATTATCTCCTTGGGGATTGGTTAGTGAGAAGGAAGTATATATTAAAGGTCGTAGGCAAGTCTATTATGATATTGGTGGCATCACGCAGTTAGATTATCTTGATCTTTATAAGAAGTTTACTTATAAGGCACAAGAATCTTATCGATTGGATTATATTGCAGAGGTAGAACTAGGTCAGAAAAAACTTGATCACTCTGAGTTTGATACCTTCAAAGATTTCTATACTAATGGTTGGCAGAAGTTCGTAGAATATAACATCAAGGATGTGGAACTTGTTGACCGTCTGGAAGACAAGATGAAACTTATTGAACTAGCACTTACTATGGCATATGATGCTAAAGTAAACTATAACGATGTCTTCTATCAGGTAAGGATGTGGGATACCATTATCTACAATTATCTAAAGAAAAAAGGAATAGTAATTCCACAAAAAGAACAATCAGATAAATCTGAGAAATACGCAGGTGCTTATGTCAAAGAACCAATTGCAGGACGCTATGATTGGGTGGTCTCTTTTGACCTTAATAGTCTGTATCCTCATCTCATTATGCAGTACAATATCTCCCCAGAAACCATCAGGGAGACTCGACATCCAAAAGCAACTGTTGATAGAATCCTTGAAAAAGAAATAGAAATAACAGGTAAGGATGCTATTGCTGCTAATGGAGCACAGTATAGAAAAGATAAGAGAGGTTTCTTACCTGAGTTGATGGAGAAAATGTATAATGAGCGTGTAATTTTTAAAAAGAGGATGATCGATGCCAAGAAGAAATATGAAAAGACACCAACGGTTGCTCTTGAAAAAGAAATTGCAAGATGCAACAACATACAAATGGCGAAAAAGATATCTCTTAATTCTGCTTATGGTGCTATCGGCAATCAGTACTTCCGCTATTATAAATTAGCAAATGCAGAAGCAATCACATTGTCAGGACAAGTCTCTATCAGATGGATAGAGAACAAAATGAATAACTACTTAAACAAAATTCTTAAAACAGAGGATACTGATTATGTTATTGCTAGTGATACTGATTCTATCTACCTCCACCTTGGTCCTCTTGTCGATCTTATCTACAAAGATAGAGAGAAGGATGCTGAGGGGATTGTCTCGTTTCTTGATAAGATTTGTGAGGAGAAA
>Ga0163180_10000904_pt1 | contig 17001 bp, 23 predicted proteins | sample AtlANTMetagenome_2_FD_109647 | JGI IMG/M metagenome (GOLD analysis project Ga0163180, IMG submission 109647) | Marine eukaryotic phytoplankton communities from the Atlantic Ocean - Atlantic ANT 4 Metagenome | ecosystem: Environmental > Aquatic > Marine > Oceanic | place: North Atlantic Ocean...
CCTTCGTAACTTCTGGTACTTTTGACACCACTTCAAATTGGTCTGCTGCAACTGTGGAATATGTTGTAATTGGTGGCGGTGGTTCTGGTGGTGGATTAACCAAAGGAGCTTATTATAATGACGGTGGCGGTGGTGGTGGTGCCGGTGCTTATAGAACCGGCACAACACCAATTGGAGGACATCCAGTATCAACATCAATTCAGGTTGGTGCTGGTGGAGCTGGTGCTTTTCTTCTAGATAATTCGGGAACAGACTCATATTTTGGATCACCAATCACTGCTCCTGGTGGAGGTGCAGGTGGAACTGGTGGTGAACCCCCACCAAACGCGGCAAGAGCAGGAAACCCTGGTGGTTCAGGCGGTGGCGGTGTTTCTGGTTATGGTGATGGAACTGCTGGCCCCTCAACAGGAGCATCATTCCCAGGAACAATAGGTGCTACTCCGGCAAATGGTTGGGGTCACGATGGTGGTGCCGGTAACAATCCAGGTCAATCTGCTGGTGGAGGCGGTGGTGCTGGTGGCACTGGCACGGCTGCATCAAGTCCACCAAATTCTGGTGGTGCTGGTGGTATTGGCATTCAACTTCCCACAACATTTAGAGATCCCGCATCAACAGTAGGTGCTCCTGGACCATCATCACCCGGTGTCACTGGTGCAGACACATCAGGTAAGTATTATGTTGCAGCAGGTGGCGGTGGTGGCGCAGGACAAACTGGAACAGGTGGTGCTGCTGGTTCTGGTGGCGGTGGTGCCGGTGCTGATGGTAGTTCTAACTCACAAGGACCTCCTGGAAATAATGCTCTAGCTGGAACTGGTTCAGGTGGTGGTGGTTCAGGTAGCGCCTCTACATCTCCCGAGGGAGCTAAAGGTGGAAATGGTGGTTCTGGTATCGTCCTCATCGCATATCCCACCTAATAAATAACTAGAAAGATCTAAGATGTCACAGTTATACGTTGACAATATAAGAAACCGAACTGGTGGCCCTATTGGTATTCCAACTGGGGCAGTTGTCACTGGTGTATTAACTGCGACAACAGGAAACATCACTGGCAATATGACTGTCGGTGGTGTTTTAACTTATGAAGATGTAACCAATATTGACTCCGTTGGTATTATTACTGCACAATCTGGAGTTGAATTTGGTGCATCAGGTGTTGGTGGAACATTCACATCTGCTGGATATGGACAGTTAGAGGGTGGATTAGTTGTATCGGGTGTTACTACATCCACAAGTGCGATTGTTGGATCTGCTGTCACCATTAACTCAACTGGTATTAATGCCACTGGAATCATCACAGCAACGTCTTTCTCTGGTGATGGTTCGGAACTGACAGGAATTTCCGCTGGTCTTGCAGCATCAACCGTAACACTACAAGTTTGGTTGTTTGGTGGTGGTTGATCTTACTAAATAACTAAAAACATAAAGAGATGGCATTTACTAACGGAAAATTATCTGATGTTCATCAAGTCGGTGCAGCGACAACTGTAGGGATTGTCACGGTTGTCAGTAATAAAAAAATCTATGTGAAATCTATTATTTGCCATGCGCCTGGAGTTGGTGCAGCTGCTTCTGCAACTGCTCAAGTATATTATTGCCCAACCGGAATTACGAGTGGACCAACAAATAAAATCTTTGATGTTGATGTAAACGCAGGTGAAACAGTGCTGCTAGAACCATCATATCCTATTGTATTAGAGGCAACTGGCGATCAATTAATTGTAGGTACAAAAACTGCTGCTGTTAATTTTATCGTCACTGGTGATAAGGAGGCTTGATAAATGGCTCCAATTAAGAGTACTCAATCTAGAACTGGTGGAAGATTAATCAGTGGTTCAAGAAGCACTGATGTAACATCTGATATTGATGGAGTTGGAACAGAAATATCTGGAAGGAGAGAAGATAATTTAACCAGTCTTCTTACAGTATCTGGTGGAACAAAAATAGAAAGTGGTAATGATAGATATCATGTTTTTACATCACCAGGGACTTTTACAACTGGTGCTCAACTAACCGCAGAAGTACTAGTGGTTGCTGGTGGTGGCGGTGGTGCTGGTGCAGCATATGGTGCTGGTGGTGGTGCAGGTGGAGTTCTTCATGCACCATCTACATCAATTAAGAAAGGGAGATATGGTGTAACAGTAAGTGGTCAAACATATTATGGTGGTTGGCACGCTGATGGTGGTGATGGAGATGACTCTTCCTTTGGTGATGCCATAGCAAAGGGTGGTGGTGCTGGTTGTGGATATATTAGCGGTCCTGCAAATCGTCTTGGTCCACTTGCTGGGACAATAACAACCCGTGGTAGATCGGGTGGATCTTCAGGTGGAAGTGGTCCACAAACTGGAGGCAGCGGATCAGCAGAGGTATCAGATGCTGTTCTTCCTCAACCAGCACCGAGTGATTACACACCTTATGGAAACTTAGGTGGTGCTGGTGGTCAAGGTGGTCATCCCACTCCTGGTGTGTGGTATCAATCGGGTGGTGGCGGAGGTGCTGGTGGTGTTGGATCTAACGCACCAACAGCTGGAACAGGAGCTGCTGGTGGAAACGGAAGAGCATTTCCTTCTTTCCCTGCACCAGTGATTGCACCTGGTATTCCTGCACCTGTTAGACCTGGTTGGACACCTGTTGTAGGACCAACTGGTTTATTTGCTGGTGGTGGAGGTAGTGCTACTTATTATACTAGTGGTGCATCTCCAGCAGCTTCACCTGGTGGCGGTGGAAGAGGTGCAGGACCTACAACTGATCCTGGTGGAGATGGTGTGAGATTTACTGGTAGTGGAGGTGGTGGTGGAAACTACCCACAATACCCACTTACTGGATATGGTGGTAAAGGTGCTGATGGCATCGTAATCATTAAGTATAGTGTGGCATGACATTAGAAGAAATAGTACAGAACAATCAACCAATTCTTGATGAAAACATCAAAAAGATGGTAACCACTGCAATTAGTGAAGGACTTTATTCATCAGAGTCTGATGCATTAGATGCTTTGATTGATAATAACTATATCTCACATAGACCTGACTTGAGTTCAATTCCTTTTGTTTAGATTGACACTCTGTAAAATCTGATATATAATAGACCTGAATACATTATAGGTATATGGCATTTCAATCAGTTTGGTATTATACCGACCTGCCCGAAGATATTGTAGATATCATCGAGAGGGACGTATCTGAAACTTTTGATGAACAAATGGGAGACTCCAAACTGCATGGAGATGCTCTCAATCTAGAGAAAAGGAACTCACAAAATGCCTGGATTCCAACGACTCACTGGGTCGGTGGTTTCTTGTGGCACTATATCCAACGTGCAAACCGTGAGAACTTCCTGTATGATCTGCGGAACATCGATGGAGAGTCGATGCAATATACCCGATATAAAGAAGGTCAGTTCTACGGATGGCATAATGATGCAGGACTTGCTACACAATACAAGCCACAATCAGTAGGCAATCGTAATGATGGTCTGGCACAAGACTTTGTGAATGAAAATATTGAGATGGTTCGTAAACTGTCTTTTGCGATGCAACTCTCTGACCCTGATGATTATGAGGGTGGTAATGTGCAGCTGCTGGATGAAGCAGGTAATAGTTATATTGTTCCCCGTAAACGTGGCACGATTGTATTGTTTGACTCCCGCACACAACACCGAGTTCTGAAAGTTACAAAAGGAACCCGTAAGAGTATTGTGGGTTGGACGGTCGGTCCACGCTGGAAATAAGGAGGAGATATGGCAGAACAAATGAACGAACTCCAGTTGATGTTCCAGGAGAAAACAAATACTGGAACTGCCTGGACTCGTAATGAAGATTTTGATAAGAGTGGATATCTGGTAGTTAAAGATCTTTGGGATCCTGAAGAACTTTATCACCCAGTCCCTGAACAAAAAGGTCAGTATAACTATTGGGATAAGAATCCAGAACATTTTAATCATGTTCCTGTTGAGCAACAGGTAGAAGGTTCTACTTCACGGTATTGGCACCCACAATATCGTACTATTCACTCTGGTATTCGTATGAAACTAGAGGAAATCATCGGTCGTAAGTTGTATAACACTTACTATTATGATCGGTTCTACTATCCTGGACAAGAACTAACACGTCATGCTGATCGTGATGCATGTGAGATTTCAGTATCAGTTCATGTCAGCACCAACCTAGAAGGTAAGGATGCTGATTGGCCTTTCTGGATTAAAACACCAGATACTTACACTGATAAGAAGAAGACAACTGTTCTTGTTCCTGGTGAAAATCGTTCCCTGGTCCTGAAACCTGGTGATGGTTTGCTTTATAAAGGATGCGAACGTCCACACTGGCGTGATGCCATGCCTGGGGTACAAAAGAAGAAGAATAAGAAACTGTTTGGTAAGAAAACATCGGAGACTGAACTTTATTACCATCAAATCTTCTTCCATTATGTTCTTCAGGATGGACAAAGAGCTCACTGTGCATGGGATAGAGCACGATGAAGGCACCACTTTTTGAATATCCTACCTATCAGTATCAGATTAAAGACTGGGAGTTCAAGAAGAAAGGATTACTTAAAAGGATTAAGGAGGAGAAGTTTATTAGAACTGACCTCCAAACCTTTGAGACTGATAGACAGACTAATAAGAAATCCTATCTTCATTACTTTCAAGATCTAATCAAAGATGAGTTGTGGGAGTTTGTTAAGGAAGCACAAGTCACTTGTAGTATGACTGATGTATGGGCAGTTCGTTATCAAAAAGGAGACCAGCAAACAATTCATAACCATAAGAGCTGGGGATTTACTGGTATTCTTTATGTTGATTATGATCCCAAAGTACATACTCCCACTTGTTTTGTAGCACCATGGCAAGATCCTAGAAGTGATACTACATCATTAGCATATCCAAGTAATGTAAAAGAGGGAACAATCTTTATCTCTCCATCTTATACCTTACACTTTGTGCATCCTAATCAAGTAAGAAAGCATAGAACGATTATATCTTTTGATTTGCTACCCAAACTTCCCGACCACCAGTCAGTAGACTAGGTGGTCTTTTTTATGTCCTAAATAACTAGAAAGAAGTTGTGCGATGACAAGGGCACGGAGTTTATCAAAATTAAGCAACCCAGCTACTTTTACAGTAGACACTGACAATAATGTTGGCGTTAATTCAACATCTCCTGTTGAGAAACTAAATGTTGTTGGTGTCGTAAGTGCCACTAGTTTCTTTGGAGATGGAACTGGACTGACTGGTGTTGCATCTACTGATAATATTATTACTGGTACGGCTGCTACATTTAATAGTGTAGTTAAAGTTGGAACTGGAATTACTCTTGATGCAACCAGTGGAATTGTTACCGCAACTGGAGTAAATGTTACTGGGGTTGCAACAGCATCTAAATTTGATGGTAATGCCACTGGATTGACAGGAACACCGGATCTTACCATTAGAAATATCACTGGTGTTGCTGCAACATTTACTGGTGTTCTTACTTATGAAGATGTCACAAATGTAGATTCTGTTGGTGTTGTTACAGCAAGAGGTGGATTTGAGATCGGAGCTTCTGGTGTAGGAGGCACAATCACTGCAGTTGGTAATGCAGAAATTACTGGTATTATGACTGCCACAGAATTTCATGGTTCTGGTGCAAACCTAACTAATCTTCCTGCAAGTGGTGATTCTAATGATATCACTGCATCATTATTCATCTAATAAATAAAGGAAAAAAGTAAAATGGCGCTCAAGAAGACACAATTATTAGATATTACATCGATCACGGGCATCAATACGGTGGGTATCTTTACCGTGGGAGTGACTCCAACTGCAGGTGGTGTAGGTGTTGCGTCTACTTCCTACATTAAAAACATTATTATGCACAACACTGGATTAGGGACTGCCAGAGTTTCTGCATACATTAATCCGGCAACATCTCCAGTTCTCACAGGATATGGAGTAACGGCAAATAGATTCTTGAGACTGGATGTTGCACCAAACGAAACAGCATTCTTTGAATCAACTTATCCAATTGTAATGACTGATAGAGATAGTCTTACGGTAGAAATATCGGCCCCAGACGCAGGTGGAACTGGTATTGGTTCTGCAGTCAACTTTATCGTCAACGGCGACACTGATGTTTGATTATGGGTGTAAGATCTCTTGGTAACACGTTAGCAACTTTCGGATATAAATTCGGAAGAACTGGATTAGAAGCTATAGGTGCTCCACCGCCAGGTAACTTTGTTGCAACTGGTGGTATTATCAGCGATTATGGTAGTTATAGAGCACATATTTTTACTTCGTCAGGAGCTTTAAATGTTACTGAAGGATCTACAACTGCTGATATTCTTCTTATCGGTGCTGGTGGTGGAGGTGGATTTGACCGTGGTGGAGGAGGCGGCGGTGGTGCCTTTGTTCAATTAACTGATCAACCAATAACTCCAGGAAGCAAAACTGTTACGATTAACGCTGGTGGAACTGGTGCAACTGGCACTGGGGCAAGGGGTGGTGATGGAGGAACAACCATATTTGATAGCACTACTGTAAAAGGTGGTGGCGGCGGAGGAACAAATGCCTCTAGTTTAAGAACTGGTAGTCCATCAGCTGATCCGTTCGGTGGATCAGGCGGTGGTGGAGCACAAGGATTAACACCACCATACGCTGGTGGTAGTAGTGGAACATATGGTAATGATGGCGGAACAAACCCAACCACATATTGGGGTGCTGGTGGCGGTGGTGCCGGAGAGGGAGCACAACCTCCATCCTCAAGAGTTGGTGGTGATGGATCACCTAGTGTTTACGCATATGGACCAGGAACTCCAGTAACTTATGCTGGTGGTGGCGGTGCTGGTGGGGATAATCCTGGTTTTGCTGGTGGTGCCGGTGGCGGTGGTGCTGGTGCGGGACCATCTGGTAATGGTACACCAGGAACACAAGCCACTGGTGGCGGGGGAGGTGGCGGTGCTGGATCGAACCCTGGAAGATTTGGTGGTGCTGGTGGATCTGGTATCGTTGTAGTTCGTTATACAAAAACAGCAGCATCTGCAAAAGCAACTGGTGGTGCTATCAGTTTCTATAATGGATATACGATCCATACCTTTACAAATTCTGGTGATTTTACAGTAACAGACGGATCACCCGTTCCAATATCATATGTTGCTGTTGCTGGTGGAGGAAGTGGATCTGGAGCTCCAGATGGACCACAATATCAAGCAGGTGGTGGCGGCGGTGCTGGTGGTGTTAGAACTAATATACCAGGATTAATGCCCGTAACTCAGTCTGCGGTAAGTATTTCTCCTGGAGCACCAAACAAAATAACTATTGTAATTGGTGGTGGAGCGAAGGGTACAAATCAAGGTGATGGAAGAGGACTGCAAGGAACTTCTACAACTTTATCATGTCCTCCAGCACCGTTAAGTATTAGTTGTGATGGTGGTGGTTTTGGTGGAATTAGCCACCCAGGTGGTGGTAATGCTGCACAAAATGGTGGACCTGGTGGATCAGGTGGTGGTGGTGCTGAAGGTGATGGAAGCGCAGGACCAAATGGTGGAGGAGGACAAGGAAATACTGGTGGAACAGGATCAGGAACTGCCGGTGCTACTGAAAACTCTGGCGGAGGCGGTGGCGGTGCCGGTGGTCCTGGCAGTAATGCACCAGGAAATGCTACTGGAGGAGCTGGTGGTGTTGGTGTTCGACTTCCCGCAATATTCCAAGACCCTAATTCAACAGTAGGTGCTCCTGGACCTGATGGCACTAATAATTGGATTGCTGGTGGTGGTGGAGGAGGAACAACAACTCCTAATGGATCTAGTGGAGTAGGTGGAAGAGGTGGTGGAGCTGGTGGTCCTTATGCTGGCGGCGGTAATGGTGGATATGAACCTGGAACTGGTGGTAGTCATGGACTAGAAAACACCGGAGGTGGTGGAGGATCTGCTGAAGCTGGGGGATATAGTGGTGGTTCCGGTATCGTTCTTATCGCTTATCCAACCTAAATATCTAAAAAAGTTATAAGATGGGCGTCCGTTCTACAAATCCAACACAATCATTTATTGACGACTTCTTTAGAAGTGGAACTGATGCAATAGGTGCTCCTCCAGATGGAACCGCACCAATATCAGTAACTGGTGGAAATACTAGTTACGTTTATAATGGGAAGAAAATTCATGTATGGACATCTCCTGGACCATTTGTAGTCACTGGTGGTCCTGATTCTCTTGAATATTTTGTTGTTGCTGGTGGCGGTTCAGGTGGTGCTGACATGGGTGGTGGTGGAGGTGGTGGAGGAGTATTGACTGGATCAATAACTCTAACAGGTCCATTCAGCACTACAGTAACAATTGGCCCAGGTGGCACCGCACAAGGCAGAGGATCTGCTACTCCTGATGCTGGAAAAGGAAGTAATAGTGTACTGAACAATCCAGTAACAACTATAACTGCACTTGGTGGTGGATTTGGACAAGGTGATAGTGATCCTGATAGTGATTTTGCAGCAGAGACTGTAGGTTCAGGTGGTGGTGGATATGGACAAGGACACCCAAATGCAGGTGGACCTGCTCCAACTTATCCTGGACCAGTAGCAACACAACAAGGAACTCCTGGTTATACAACAGCACCTTCAAACTATGGTGGTGGTGGAGGTGGAGCAGGTAGAACTGCTCCTCCAAATGGATTTGGAGCACAACAGCAAGATGGTGGTTATGGTATAGCAATTCCCGCAACTTTTAGAGATCCATCTAATCTCTATGGTGGTCCTAATGGTCCAGATCAACCAAACTTAGGGCAACCTGGTAAATGGTATTTTGCCGGTGGAGGTTGTGGTGGTAATCCAAATAATGGTAATGCTTACGGTGGTGGAAGCACAGTTGCTAATGATGCAGCTGCAAACCGTGGTGGTGGAGCTGGTGGAGGACCTGGATCTGGTGGCGATCCAGGTGGTAATGGCGGAACTGGTATCGTTCTTATCGCATATCCAACCTAAATATCTAAAAAAGTCATATGGCACCACTTCGTTCGCTAGGAAACGCACTTTCTTCATTCAGGGATTTCTATGCAAGCACAGGAACTGATGCTTCCAGTGCTGGTGGTGGTGGTGGTAGTTTTTCAGCTTCTGGTGGTAATCAAACTTCTGCGACAGGATTTACCAACGGTAGTTATACATATCATGTCTTCACTTCTTCTGGTGCATTAACAGTAAGTGGTGGAGGATCAAAAGAAATTGAATTCCTTGTCGTCGCAGGAGGTGGTGGAGGAGGATATGGAAATGGTGGTGCTGGTGGTGCCGGTGGTGTAAGAACTAATGACCCAGGAACACCATCACCTCCAGGTATGAAAATTACCTCCACAGTTACATTAAATCCTGGACCTCATACGATTACTGTGGGTAATGGTGGTGGATCAGATGATGCACCTTATGCTAATAGAGTAGGAGGTAATTCATCAATTGGTTCTCTTGTTGTATCAAGTGGTGGTGGAGCTGGTGGACCCATGCCAGATTCTGATAACCCAAATATGGATGGTGGTTCTGGTGGTGGGCAACAAGGACCTGTAGGTTCAAGTGTTGCATCACCTGATCCTTTGTCTCCAAATAAACAAGGACATGATGGAGCTACCCGTGATGGTGGTGGTGGCGGTGGAGGCGGCGGTGGCGCTGCTAGTTCTGGAAGTGGTGGTGCTAAAATCATATGTCCCGCATTTAGTTCACCAATTATTCATCCAGGATGTCCCATGCCACCTGGTTGGCAGGCGTATGTAGGGTCAACTGGAACATATGCTGGTGGTGGTTATGGTTATCCAGCGAGAGATGGTTCTTTTAATGCTCCAAACCTATCACCTTATAGTCTTGATGACTATGCTGGTGTTGTAAACACTGGTGGTGGAGCTGACTCAAATAATGAAGGTCCCACTAGAACAGGTGGTAAAGGTATTGTTATTATTCGATATCTCACTTGATAAATATCCAAAGGATTGCTATAATCCTAAATATCTAAAACAAACATAGTTAAGATAAAAACGATGGCTCATTTTGCACAATTAGACAGTAATAACGTTGTTACTCAAGTTATCGTTGTGAGTAATGATGATACATCCGACTCCAACGGAACTGAAACTGAAAGCATCGGTGTTGCTTTCTGTCAGAAACTCCTTGGTGCTGATACCAACTGGAAGCAAACCTCATATAATGGCAACTTGAGAGGCAACTATGCAGGTATTGGATATACCTACATGAGTAATGTTGCTACTCTGGGTGTTGGCTCTACTGATGTCTTTATCAGTCAGCAACCATATGCTTCTTGGACGCTCAGTGCATCAGCAGCAGAGTGGGTTCCACCATCAACTCCTGGTGCAGCACCTGCACTGACTGATGAACAAACTGCAGCAGGTTCATATTACGTTTGGAACGAAAGTAATTATCAGGCAGACCCAGCAACAGCATGGGTTCTGACCACACCTGAATAAATCATAAGGAGGGTCTTAACCCTCTTTTTTTTATGTCTATAAATAGAAAAAAAGTCTTGGCATAATGACAAGAGCAGTAACTATTGCTGAATTAGGGGATACTAATGTATTCTCAGTAGATGGCACTAATAACAGAGTTGGTATTGGTAGCACCCAACCAACTGTTAAACTTGATGTTAATGGTGTAGTTGTTGCAACTGCATTTACTGGTGATGGTTCTAATCTAACCGGTGTGGTTGCCGAAGCTGATTTAGGAACTTTATCAAATATAAATGTCACTGGTATTGCAACATTTAATAGTCTTGTAAATGTTGGAAGCAATATCAAGATAGATGCAACTAGTGGAATTGCAACTGCAACTAAATTTGTTGGTGATGGTAGTGAACTGACAGGTGTAAGCGGATTTGCTACGGCACTTTCCAGCGATACATCAAGTATCTTAAATAAAGTATTCAAAACTCCAGTCAACTTAGAGGTTGCAGCAGACACAACGATACAATCTGATGCTGCATCTGATAATATCGCATTTATGAGAGAAGGACGTGTTCATGTTCAGAACGGTGTTGTTTTGACTGTTGGATCTGGAACAACAGTTCTTATGAACATACTAAGTATATTTCCATAAATAAAACATAGCAAAAGGATTTTAGAAACCGATGTCTGAAATTAGGGTAGATAGAATTAAAAATGAAGCTGGTTCGGGTGCTGTAGAACTCACCGAAGGCGCGACTATTCCTACTGGTAAATCTATCAGCGGTGCTGGTGACATTACCATCACTGGAACCTTGACATATGAAGATGTAACTAACGTTGACTCTCTTGGTATTGTCACTGCCAGAGGTGGTTTGAAAGTAGGAACATCTGGTGCTGGTGCAACAATTACATCGGTTGGTGATGCAGAGTTTGCAGGATTAACCACGGCAAGATTTGGTGGTGTTACTGAAACTGTATCGGTTGGGTCCACAACACTTCTGTCTGGGGGATCTGGTAAAGACGTTATTCTTGAACTGGATTGTTCTAAAGGGACAGTATTCAGCCATAACTTAGATACTGGCGGACCTGTTGGTATTGTTTCTATCAAGAACTTTAGAGTTAATACAAATACATTTACAACAGCGACAGTTATATTCACTCAACATGCTTCCACACCAACGGGTGGTATTGGAAACACGATGGTTGTATCAGTTCCAGGAGGATTTTCTGGAGGTATTGGAACAGAGGTCACATTAGCTCCTCTGGGTGTTGCAGCAAATGCAGGTATTGCAACTAATGCAAGAGTAGGATCTGCAACAACTGTTGTTCTTTCATCAACTGGTGGTGACGTTGATATTGTTACCTTTGGTGTTCATTACAACGGTGGTGGAACAGGAACAGCAGGAAACTATACAACGATTGCAACTAAATCTGGAGATATTAGATTCGGATCTATTGGATTCTGATAGGAGGTAATCAAAATGAGTATTTTTAGAGACTTTTTCGTAAAGCAAAAACCAGTCTTTACTGGAATCACTAGAGGACTTGGTGGTTTTGGTTTTGGTAGCGGTGGTGGTGGTGCTGCTGGTCCTTCTGAACCTTTTGGTGGATCTGGGGGTGTAGTATCTGCTGGTGTAGCACCTGGAAATGGATATAGGTATCATTATTTTAAATCTCCAGGCACTTTTGATGTAAGTCCAGCATATGGACTTGGTGATGGAACTCTTGAAGTTTTAGTGGTTGCTGGTGGTGGTGCTGGAGGACCGCGTGTTGGTGGTGGAGGTGGTGCTGGTGGTATTGCTCTCGCAACACCTGTCCCCGTTCCATTTGCAAAAGCTGGTACTTCTATTCCGATTACTGTTGGTAGTGGTGGTGCTCAGGGAGCTAGTAGTCCTCAATCCACAAGGGGTACTCCTGGTGGTGACAGTGCATTTGGAGCTTCTCCTGATCCATATCATGTTATTGCAAAAGGTGGTGGAGCTGGTGGCGCTGATGATAATCAAAATGCAATACCTGGAGGTTCTGGTGGTGGAGCTCAGTATGATAGTACTGAGGGAGCAGCAACACAACCAGCACAAAATCCAGGAAAACCTTGGGTTCAAAACTATGGAACTAATGGCAGTATAGGTGTTGGAGCTCCAGCCTGGCAATCAGGAGCAGGTGGTGGTGCAGGTGGTACTGCTGGTGATGGTGATCAAAACAATCGTGGAGAAGCAGGTGAGAGCCGACCGATCGCAACATTTACTGTTCCCCTCTATATGCCAGCACCAGACCCATATCGTCCAGCAATAAATCCAAAACCTGGAGCACATTATGGTGGTGGAGGCGGTGCAGGTGATTATCCACCGTATATTGCTCAACGTGTTCCAACTGGTGCCCAAAATGGTGGTGGTGGAGTAGGTGGACCTAATAGTGGTGCAGGTAATGGAAGTCCAGGAATAGATGGACTAGGTGGTGGTGGCGGTGGTGGCACCGGAAGTAATGACGGTCCTCTTGGTGGTGCTGGTGGAGCAGGTATTGTTGTGATTAGATATACGGTTTAATAATCGCCATTCTCTTTTCTGGAAACCATAAGATATCAATCTCTGAACGATTAAAAACATCGATAGCATCATCAGGAGATTCTACTAATGGTTCTCCTGCTAAATTAAAACTGGTATTCAGGACAACTGATGTACCAGTTATTTTTTTGAATTCTTTTATAAGATTATAGAAGTGTGAAATAGAATTATCCACAGTTTGAATCCTGCAAGTATTATCTACATGTGTAACACCAGGAATAGAATCTGTCTTTACCGGAAATGAAACACTCATGTTAGGTGACTCATCAAGATGATACATCTCAAAATATTCTTTTGCATCTTCTTTTAATACGGAACAAGCAAAAGGACGATACCATTCTCTGCGTTTTATTCTATTCACGATATCTTTTGCTTTTGGGTTTCTTGCATCAAATAAGATAGAACGATTACCAAGAGCTCTTGGACCAACTTCTGCCTGACCGTTAAATACTGCAACTATTTTTTGATCGGCAATAAATCTTGCAATATCTCGCTCAGAAACTCTTCTTCCTTTTATATCTTTCAAATCATGATTAATATGATGAAAGGAAGTATGTTTTGGTATGTGTGGAATTGTACCAACTTCATTTTTATGAGCATATATTGCAGCACCTAAACTAATACCAGTATCATCTGATATTGGTTCAAAATAAAAATCAACTTCTGGTAAATTTTTAATCAGATATTGATTTGTAACGACATTAAGACCATAACCACCTGTTACACAAACTTTTTTAATGTTAGTTTTTTCAACATAATGTTTTATGATTCTTAAAACTTCTTCTTGTGTTTGTTTCTGAACCTGAAAAGAATAATCTGCATAGAACTGATATGTAGTTTCGTTGACTTTTTTGATTTCTTTACCATAATGATCTTTCAACAAAACTCTATCTTGTCCATCCATCATACATTTCATGAACAAATGACTGTTAGCAATTCCGTCATGGAAAAAATGTTTAAAATCGGTATCTTTTCCGTAAGATGCTAAACCCATCACCTTTCCATTATTAAGAACACCTTCACCAATAAGTGTTGTTGCGGTTTCATATACTTGCGTAACTCCTAATGTACTATCACAACGAACATCGCATGTTGGATTTTTGATTTTGTATTTTTTAACATGATTGATGACTTCTTTATCAAAGTCAGTTTTTCCAATTTGAGTGACGGCCAGGTTCTTATAAATTGATTTTGCGTTATAATTTTTATCAATCTTAAAGATACTTTCTACCTCTGCACAGTATTCATTTTTAGATCCATTTCTATCCGCAACAAAAACTAAGGCATCATCATAACCACTATTATAAAATGCCAAGTATGCATGTGATAAATGATGATCATATTCTAAATGAACTACCTCACAATCAAATTGCTTTCTAAGCATAAACTCAAGATACTCTTTATGAAAAGTATCTGGAGCAGTTGTGGAGTTCAATACTGCAAGATCTACTTTGAACTCATTTTTTATGATATAATCTAAACACTTGGTGAATCCCTTGTCGTGTTTATATCCAGACAATCTTTCTTCTTTGGCAAAATATTTTAACTTGCCATCACTAATATATGTAACACTTGCATCGTGAGATGTTATCAGTGATAGGATATTCATTACACTAAAAATCTTTAAACGTATCATAGCACAATACCATGAAATATATAAGAGAAAAATTGAGGATATGTGAATATGATTGTTTTTTTCCAGATTCTGTAAATTCAACCTTACATAAGATTATATGTGATCTTCCTGATGCTCAAAACCGCAGAACAGATCTAAAAGCCAAGATGACATCTTGGAATACTGATGTAAGAGAGTTTGAAATTATTACTGATTTAGTTTCAGAATTACTACATAAAGATTTTTTAAAATTTCAAAGTGAAAAAGTAAGATGCTCAGAAGTATGGGGAGCACTATATGGTAAAAACGATCATGCGACTTCTCATAATCATGAGCCTAGTTATTTTTCATTCGTTTATTATGTAAATGTCCCAAAAAATTCTTCACCTTTAATTTTTGTTAATTCTGGATATAAGGTAAAAACATATACTGGAAAGTTGGTTATATTTGATAGTAAGTTATATCATAAAGTCCCAAAAAATAGAAGTGAAAATAGAAGTTTAATCGCAGGAAACTTTGTTTATGAAAGTTCCGCTGGCGTCTACTGATGACACTCCATAAACTGTCCACAGACCCTCCAGGAGACCCCTGGAGGGTCTTATAGTAGGTGCATACAACACACAGGGGGTATGACTGCTACTCACAAGCTAATCTTCGTTGCATCGTTCTTCTGGTTGATGAACTGGGGAGTCCGTGTAACCTCTGTGCTTCTTGACAAAATCTAAAAATCCTGTAGAATACCTTTGTGGAGGTTGATCAAACCATGACTATTACTAAAGCTCAAAAGACTGAATTTCTTTGCGTTCGTCCAAAAACATCTAAAGCAAAAAATCGTTTTGCTAATGAGATGGATCTCCTACACTCTTGCCGTGTAGAGAAACGAGATGGTAATCGAGTTTTCCTTGCTTCTATCTCTGGTAAATACTTCTTTTGGATGAACGAATCATCCGATGATCACTGGGAGGTTATTAAATGAAGGATCAGAATGGTATTGAGGATGGTGAATCTAAACAGGACAAATGGAATCGTGGACTTGACATTTTTATTGAGTCTGTAATTAAACCAGATTCAGCTCTCCGTCAGTGTGCTCACAATCAGAGATGTTATCATGAACTGATGGATGTTCGTGCTGATGTTCTTGAGTATCTTAAATCTAAAAGGTGGCACTAATGTTATCTCTATTCAACATTTTTCTTGCTGTAACATTATGGGTGCAAGTTCCACAGTGGAATGATGATTGGAGCAACTGTGCTGTAGATGTTCCTGACACATCTTGCCACTGGTATATTGTCCAGGCAGATAATACTTTTGGTGAAGGATTTGATTGGGAGACAGCTCCGTGGTATAGTATAGAGGGTTTGCAGGATATTGCTGATCTTCATGATCAGGTTCTTGCAGACGGAAATACATATACTATAGAATCACTCCAAAAATGAATCTATCACTCCAAGAAGTCGATCACATCTTGAAAGCATTAGACACGATGTCTTCTTATAATGTAGCAAGAGCAAGGGAACAAATTGATTCAGGGGTAACAGATCACACAGATTTAGTACAAAAATTCAAGGATTATCGTCTCCGTCTCACCTGACATGAAAGAATTTGATTATGATCTTGATTACAAGAAACTTGACTTCACAGATGCAGAGACTCGCAAACTTTATCGTATTGGAAGGGGAGAACAAGGGGTTCTATTGGTACGCCCTTATACAGACAATATTTGTGCTCACTGGAGATTTGTAGATGAAACTACTGCTCGCAAGTCTTCTACTAAGATATACGAAATGTTCCTTGGATTTAAAGCCAAAAAGGACTTCGTTGGTATGGACATGGCGAGGAAATTCTTGGAGATGGGTTTTACAAGATCCCGTAGGTATGCAAATCACTCCAGTGGACGGAAGTACGATAAAACATCTGGTAAAATCAGACCCCAGGAGAAAGATTGGCGAACCTCTACCAAAGCCAAAAGTGCTGCTATTTTTAAGGAAGTGCGAGATAAAGCTGCATACGATCCTGAATACCAATCGATGAGAAAAGCATGGAGAGCAAGTGAATGATTCGATCTACTATTCTTGACCCCGAATATAATGTGTTGTTCCCATACGTCACATTTCCGTGGCGATTGGAGGTGAATAAGGATCATCACAACGTAAAGGGTATTGCTCTGACAGTGTGCCACTTTGAGTGTGAGGAACACTTGCAAAAGTACCTGGATAGATATAAACTGAAACCTAAAGATTACAAGGTATCAAATCGTGATGGTAAATCCCTTAAGTCCAGTAAAAAACACAAGAAAGACGTATCGAAAAGATCTGGAGGAAGTAATAACAGAAGTTCAGGTACAGTTCGCAAACGAAAATCCAGCGTGGATTCCGTTAGAAACACTACTAGCTCTGCAAAAGGTACAAAGTGTCTAAAAAAATC
>Ga0163180_10000908_pt1 | contig 16990 bp, 16 predicted proteins | sample AtlANTMetagenome_2_FD_109647 | JGI IMG/M metagenome (GOLD analysis project Ga0163180, IMG submission 109647) | Marine eukaryotic phytoplankton communities from the Atlantic Ocean - Atlantic ANT 4 Metagenome | ecosystem: Environmental > Aquatic > Marine > Oceanic | place: North Atlantic Ocean...
ATTCTTCGCCAGCGGTGATGTTCATCCACCCATCGCCGCACACGGCGGGCGAGCAGTCGGTATCGCAGTCGGTGGATTCGCCGGCGTCATCGCATTCTTCGCCAGCGGTGATGTTCATCCACCCATCGCCGCACACGGCGGGCGAGCAGTCGGTATCGCAGTCGGTGGATTCACCGGCGTCATCGCATTCTTCGCCAGCGGTGATGTTCATCCACCCATCGCCGCACACGGCGGGCGAGCAGTCGGTATCGCAGTCGGTGGATTCGCCGGCGTCATCGCATTCTTCGCCTGCAGTGATGTTCGTCCAGCCATCGCCGCACTCGGCAGCAGTGCAGTCGGTGTCACATGTGGTCGATTCAGCGGCGTCATCGCATTCTTCACCTGAGGTCGTGTTGAGCAAGCCATCGCCGCATTCGGCGGGAGAACAGTCGGTGTCGCATGCAGTGGATTCGCCGGCGTCATCGCATTCTTCGTCAGCGGTCGTGTTGAGGAGGCCATCGCCGCATTCGGCGGGAGAACAGTCGATGTCGCATGCAGTGGACTCGCCGGCGTCATCGCATTCCTCACCTGGATCAACCGTGCCATCGCCGCACTCGGGTTCAGGTTCGGAGCTGTCTCCATCTGTTCCCGTATCTCCACGGGGCGTTTCCGTGTCTGTGGTGGTCGTGGCCGTGATCTCGATGGGACTGGGTTTGTCCGTCCCATTGCACCCGAAAGTACAAAGGGCACCCAGTAGAAAAATGCCTCGACTCACAACTGCCCCCAGTCCGATCGAGTTTAGCAGACTCGATCGACCCCGTTGGGCGCCGATCGAGTGTGTTTGCGATCATGTCGCCACATGACGAGGTGTCGATGGCGGATGGGTTTAGACCTTTCTAAGCACGCCGGCTGTCGCAGCTGTTGCCAGAATATCCTCTCGATTGGCAGCGTAGAATCGTTCGAAGGAGAGAATCAGGATGGGCGTGGCGACCATGGCGCCCAGACCGCACGTCAAGATGGTGCCCAGGCCGACGCAGAGCCCCAGTACCAGTGTGGTGATGAAGATCTGAATCAGATTCGACTTGGCATGATGGAAGGATGCCTTGATGCAGTCGACGGGAGTGAACAGACCGTCTGCATTGAGATGCATGGCCCAGAAGGTCAGGTAGCCTGCGATGATCGCGCCAATACCGCATACAGCCAGACCCACCACAGATGCGGCGGCCACCAGGAGAAGTGTGACGACGTCGTCCGCAATGTGGTCGAACTGAAAGAGTTCGCTAATCTCGGGTGAAGCACCGGTCTCACCCGATTTTCGGGCCATTCGAATAAAGTTTCCAAGGAATATCGTGCCGATACCGGTCATCTGAAGCGCACCGTACAGGAGGCCAACGATTGTCCACTCAATGGGGTTTCGTTTGAAAACTTCGAACCCTTGCTTCAGACAATCCATACCCAAACTCCTTTGATGGCAGCGATACTACAGTAGGAAAGGTGTCTTTTAGACGTCTTGTCGTCGAATCCGAACGAACATGGCGCCGAATAAGGCGATTAAGGGCAGTAGGCCTGTTGGGTGGGATGCCGTACTGCACCCTCCAGAGCTTTCAGCGGTGGCCTGATCGTCGGTGTCTGCCGAGGGCGGTCCTTGGGAAGCGTTCCCATTGCTACCGTTTGAACCGTTTGAACCGTTTGAACCGTTTGAACCATTTGAATCCGTGGTTTCGAGCGTGTGGTCAAGGGGTACGGCCTCGAAGTCAATGGGCTGCGAGTATTCCATGGGGTCCAGAGGAAAGTCGAAATCGAAGTCCCCGTAGCAGTCCATAAACATGATGCAGACTTCTGCGTGACCATCGATCACCAATTCGACAAAGGAGTCGACTTGTCCGCTTGCGGAAATGCTCGTGGGCAGGGTCCCGCCAGTGCTCTCGATTTGATCGGCGGCGGTAAACTCGAGACTGTCGGCGGTGATGGAGTGGGTGGCGTATTCCAGGATCGCTGTGGGCGTGACGCTGGCCGTGACGACCACGTCTACTAATGGAAGAATGCCTTGGTCGATCTCAAACATTTCTTGCGTGTCGACAAGGAAGTCGACGGTTTCTCCTCCATCGGATGCGAAAGCGAAGGTGTCGATGATTTGCGTTTTGTTGATGTCGAACCCTTTTTCAGCCAGGACATCATCATAGGTGTAGCCAGCCACATCGAGGTTGAGATGCAGGCTCGCAAAGATCGATGCATTGAGTTCGACTTCTGCGGTGTCCTCACCCGCTTCCAGCCGGTGAGTCACCGAGCCATTGGATTCCTCGACGATCGATTCACCATCCATTGTCATGATGGCTTGACCTTCGGCTTGCAGGACCGTTCGGATACGGATGGGGCCAGACTCCGGCCACCAGCCACTATCGAGATCGGTGAGAGGAATGACCTCGACCTCGCTGGCGAGAGTGAATTCTTGGAGGTCCGCCTCAGCGGCATGGGTGGCTGTTGAGAGACCAAGGATGACGAGTGATGACAACATGTGAACTTCCCTTGTTCGTTGAGAGGCAAGGGTAGGCACGAAATTGGGTTCGTTTGAAACAGTTGTGCTTCAAAAACAAAAAAACACGCCCGGGACTTGACCCCATTAGTCTCATTTTGGGACCCGATTTTGTAGAGTAGGTATGGGAGAAGTCATGGACCCAGGCCGCGAACAGCTTTGGCTCAATGCCCTTCGTTGGGTCATGACTCAGCCGGGACTTCTTGAAGGCCTTCCGGGTGGCCATGCTCCCCTTCTGGATGAAGCGGATCCACGGCTGGGCGATCTGTTGGAGAAAACAGCGGCCGACCCTTCCGGCTTGTTGGCTTTGTTGGATGGACCTCGTGGCCACAAGGTGGGCATTGCTTTTGAAGCCTTGATGCAATGGGGGCTTGAGCAGGGCTTGGGATATCGATGCCTGGCCAAGGATGTCCAAATCATGGATGGCAAACGAACGGTGGGCGCACTGGACCTGATTATGGCGGCGCCGGACGGGACCCATGAGCATTGGGAACTCGCCTACAAGCTGTTCCTTCAGGTTGACGACGGTGTGGAATGGTCCAGTTGGCTCGGGCCGGGGGGGCGAGACCGGTTGGATGTCAAAGTCAATCGGATGTTGGACCACCAGTTGCCGCTGTCGAGGAGTCCGGCAGCTGTACACACATTGGAGCGAGTGGGGGTGGAAGCCATTCGTCGCCAACGCATGATGTTGCAGGGCGTGTTGTTTACGCATTGGGCCGCGCCGGAGCAACGGGCCGTGTCGGGCCACCGTTTCGCACAAGGCCGCTGGGTTCGACCATCCCAGGTTGGCGCCATGGTGGAGGCCAAGCCAGGCGTGTTGTGGGTGAAAAGGGACAAGCCTCACTGGTTTGGCCCTTGGATGGGCGCGAAGGAGCAGGCTTTGAGTGGCAGTGAATTGAGGGTAAAGGCGGAGTGTTCGGCTTTTGAACGTGCTGAGCTATGGAGCGCATTGCCAACCGAACAGCCCTTCGACCCAGCGCTAATTTTCGTGGTTCCGGAGGGCTGGGGTTTAGAGTGACGATTGTTGAGGCTAAGATGCCGGCATGCGTCTACTTGTGATTTTCCTTATGGGTTGTGTACAGAAGACTCCTGGGCTCGCGGTGCCGAGTGCGGCCTCTGATGCGGCGGATACGGCCGATGTGGGTTCATTCGATTTGGATGCTGACGATACCGGTACCGTGGAACCCGAGGATTTGGATGAGGGGCCACCGGATACGGGGAGCGGAGACAGCGGAGCGCCGCCCTTAGATGGAGACAGTGGAGCGCCACCGGTCGATTGTGAGGCGTGCACTGCTTCTGAAGTGTTTGCTGTGCATGCGATTGCAGAAGATACTTTTGTCGCGGCTCCGGAACGGACTCGAGACAATCCGTTGAAGGGCTTTATGACCTCCTATTTATGGGGTGAGCCGTACAACGATTTCCCGGACCAGATGGAGTTTTTGTACATTCCCATGGCCCAGCTGTGGAACGCGTCAGGTGACACCCTTGAATCGGGCTTGGAGCCGTATTTGGTTCAAGCTGAAGAACGGGGTCATCACGCTGTGTTGCGGGTGTTTGTGGATTATCCGACTCGACCCAGCGGACTGCCGGACTACCTGGATGGCGTGGTCTCGTGCTCAATCTACACGGAACACGGGGGCGGATGTTCTCCGGACTATGAGCATCCCGCTTTACAAGAGGCGATGTTTGGTCTGATCTCTGCCTTGGGCGATCGATACGATGGCGACCCCCGATTGGGTTTTATTCAGGTGGGCCTGCTCGGTTTTTGGGGAGAATGGCATACCTGGCCGCATGGGGACTGGTTCCCATCGGAGGCGACCCAAGATGCCATCTTGGAAGCATATGAAGACGCCTTCTCGGTGACGCGGTTGCAGTTGCGGTACCCCGTCTCCACCAGTGTTGAGCGTCGGATCGGGTTTCATGATGACTCTTTTGCGCACAGCACGCTCGGCGACGTGGAATGGTTTTTCTTGCCACGAATGGAGGCGGCGGGTGCGGCCGATCGCTGGCAGTCGGTTCCCATCGGTGGAGAGTTGCGCCCGGAGTTGCAGGGGAGTGTGTATCGAGATGACTATGTGCTGGGAGAATATGCTCAGGACATCGATGAATGCATCGACCAGACCCATGCGACCTATTTGTTGAATTATTACGCCTTCAATGGGGCTGGCTATGGGTATACGGGAGAAGAGCGAGAGCGTGCTGAAGAATCCGCCCTGGCGATGGGCTACACATTTGAACTTGTAGGGGCCCGTTTGGAGGCGTCAGGGCTGATGGATGGCGAAGTCGATATTCATCTGGAGGTGGACATCGCTCAGACAGGTGTCGCGCCATTTTATTATCCGCTCTTCCTGACAGTGGCCGTACCCGGTAGCGAGACGACTTTGGCGAGCGACGACGACCTCAGTTCGGTGTTGCCAGGCGATGTTCAGACCGTTCGAGTGGACCTGGGCCGGTTGGATGTGGGCACCTTGAATATGCCTTTTACATTGGGTCTCGAAAGCGACATGCTGATTCCCGGTCAGACCATTGCTTTTGCGACTCTGACTCCCGGGTCGACGGACGACGGATCGACGCCGATTCAATGGTCCTTGGGGTGCGAGACGGAGAGTGGGATGGTCACCTTTGGACAGACGGTTGGCGTCTCGGAGGAAGGCTGTGACTGCGTGTGTGATGTGGATGGTGCCTTATGGACCTGCAAAGGTGAGCCTTGTGAATAGACTTCTATTCAATTCCTGCTAAAAACCTTGTCATTACCTACTCATGAGTTAGTAAATCGGCCTCAACACAGAGGAGTCCGATGCTTTCCCATTTGTTCTTGCTTTGGATGGCGTGCAGCCCTGCTTCCACTCGTGATGGAGCGGTAGAGCCGCCTGACCTCACAGGAGATTCATCCACGGAAGCCTCCGAGGATACTGCGGCTGACGTGGACCCACAGCCCGACTTTTTACCCCATGCGGCCGATGGGATTTCGGTTGAGAGTCTTGAACCGACCCGCTACCTCGGTGTTTGGTACGAAATCGCCACGACACCCTCCCAGCAGCAGAGTTTTTGCAGTGGGACCATGGCCGAATATTCCCTGATTGATGAGGCGACGATTGGGGTGGCGAATCGGTGCTATGTCGGCGGTCTGGATGGCCGGTTGAATGAGGCCCAAGCCACCGCTAGTGTGTTGGATGAGACTTTTGCCAGACTCATGGTCGACTTTGGATTTGGTTACGAGGCGCCCTATACCGTCGTTGAACTCTTCGATCCCTCTGGAGATGCGCCATACAGCTACGCCGTCGTGACCAGCGCCGAAGTCCAATACTGGATTTTATCTCGGACGCCTCAGATGCCGGATGAGATGTACGAGGCGCTTCTGTCCAAGATCGATGATCGAGGCGGTGATAGCTCTCGACTGATCGAGACTGAACAGGTCCTGGACGCCGTCGAGTAGACGGAGGTTTTGGTGACTTTCTGCTGATCGAGTCGGTGGTTCTATTCAGTCCGACGGCGCCGTAATCCCAGCATCGCTGTCAGACCGATGAGCCATAGCGCGGAAGAAGTACGGCCAGGAGTATGACTGCAGCCCCCTGACTTGGGTGGCGGCTCGTCGATCGCCGCGAGGCCGATGGGTCGGTACTCCCCAGAGGAAGAGCTGTGTTCGTCCTCACGAGTGTCCTCCTGTGTTTCGGGACTGGTATCTTCAGTAGGATTGTCTTCTTCTTCCTGCTCTTCTTCTTCGGGGGCGTCCGCATCACCTCGGGATACAAAGGAGACCCGGTAAGGCGCGGGGTCGGGGGACTCGGTAATGGTGGAGACATTGGCCACCACAAGCCAGAGGTAGGCATCCGGATCGACCGTCACACTGTCATAAGGTTGGCTGTGGTCTAGCGTGTGATACTCCAGTTCATCACCCGCTAAGCTGACGACCTGAGCCCTGAAGCTGGCGTCGCCCTCTGAGGCGGACTCGAGGCTGACAGTGAGTCGGTTCCCGTTCAACCAACCATCTGGAATCTCAATTGTGTTGTACCCACACGCAGCCGGAGCATCCGTGTCGTCTACCATGAACCAATCGTTATCGATCGTCTCCAGTTCTGCGATTTGCCGATCATGTTCCGGAAACACTTCTACGCCTCTGTCCATGTACTGCGCATACAAGTCGCCATCCTCGTAGTCCCATCCGATCATGTGTGAGGCGTGCCCGACTAGCGCGTCCTCCAGAACCGATGGGGATAGGCTTTGTCGGAGGTGCTCGATCGGATCACCATAGAAGTCTCCATTTATCCACGACTCGATAATCGCATCGGGTTTTTGGAGTTTTTCGGAGATGTATTGGGGGAAAATGAATGCCCCATATTGGTGAGCGTCCGGTGGCGCTCCACCGTGTTCGCCGGAGCCATGATGGTAAAGGCCGGCTTGAGGCTGCATGGCGTAGAAAGGAAGAAATGAGGCCCCACTGCTATCCTCGGCCACAATTTCGCCCATCGCCCATGTGGCGGTCGCCTCCCAATACCAAGCGCTCAGATCCCAGTCGAAGTAGGCCTCTTCGGCCCATTGGGCGGCGTGAAAGAACTCGTGAGCGATGACCGCGCGAGCATAGATGGGGTCGTCTCTGAGGATGTTTGAGAGAACAATATACGGATAGCCGTCGTCTGTGAGGGTGAAATAGGCCGCTGCGCCATTGACGGATGGGACACTGTTTCCGGAATCCCCGAGATACACGTTGAAATAAGTTCCGCCGGTGCCTGTCGGATCGTTCATTCCCCAGTCGTCTCGCATGATGACCAGCATGTCCTCGAAATCGTTCAGCCACCGTTCGGCTTCTTCTGTGCTCAAGGGGTTGGAATTGCCCCATTTGAGCGCAAAATGGTCGGAGTACATGCGATTGGGGACGTCCGGGTTGTTTTCGCGATCCACCAATTCTGATGTGGGCGGGGCTGGCGGTGGGCGCACATCGATTTCGAGAAAGTAGGGCGCTTCCGTAGGAGTGGCGCACACTGGGGCCAACTGCGCCCACGCTGAAAGACTGACAAGAAATACCCACATGGTCCGACACCCCCGAATCGTTGCTTGTGCCAGTGAGAGTGTCGGAATTTCGAGGTGCTAACTTCACCCCGCGGAGTCAGAATCTTTAGCGAAGCCGTGGATGGCCAGGCGATTCAGGTGCGTATCGCGGTGCCGTAGGCCAAGACTTCTACGCCTGCTATACCGTCGTCGCCGCGACCGGTCGCTAGTCGGGCAGTTTCGATTCGGACGTTGATGATGCCATGAGCACCTTGCTCAATCGCTTCTTGTTTCATGCGAAGGACTGCGTCTCGACGCGCGCGTGAGAGCAGGGTCTCGTAGCTCGGAATGCGACCGCCGGTGATGATGCGGAGACTGGCCATAAAACGCTTGAAGTAGTCCACGGAAATGACCACACTACCCGTCACCAATGAAGGTTCGCGTGCGAGCGGATTCCCCGGCAGGGATAGGCCTGTGGTCGCGGGCAGGTGAGCGGTTTCGGCTTCACCGTGTTTAAGGTGCTTCAAGTGGTGTCGCTCCCGGCGTCCGCCGACAGCGAACCCCAGGCCGAGTAAACAGACGAGTGCAATGAGTCCTGTAGGCATCGTTATGAAAGCTTCACAGCTGTGCCATAGGCGAACAGTTCGGCTGCCCCCTGGGCCACAGAGCTGGTAGAGAAGCGGACGTTCACGATCGCGTCCGCTCCGAGTTGGGCAGCTTCTTCCTTCATTCGGGCCGTGGCTTCCGTTCGCGCTTCTTGGAGAAGCTCCGTGTAGGCTTCCAATTCGCCGCCAACGAGATTGCGAATTCCCGCGAGGATGTCTTTGCCGATGTGTTTCGCTCGAACCGTACTTCCCGATACGAGTCCGACGATAGCGGTGACCTCTCGGCCGGGGATGGTTTCGATGTTGCTGAGAAGCATGAAGAATCCTTGTGTGCTCAGGTGGATGAAGTCGTGTTCAACTGTAGTACGGGCGCCGTACACTCGGTATTGCATTCCGATTCGCTGTAAGCGCTCAGGCGTGCCATGTATACTGTCGACCGCCCTGGTTTCAGAGGCATGGAGGACGGAAGGTGGAGTCAACAGATTCAAAATTAGAATATTTCAAAGCGCGCTACGAGCCAGCCTATTGGGTGGCGAGTCTACTGATGGTTCTGAAGGTGATCTGTTTTGGGATTGCTGGGTTGGTGGTTTTGGTGTGCGCATATGGTGCCTCAAAGGAGGGCGCCGAAGTCTTTTTGTTGGGCCTCTCACTTGGGTTCATGTTTGTGGGTATGGGCTTTGTTTTTGAGGTTTTTGCTGTTTTGATTCGTGTGCTCGTGGACCAGGCTGTATCTGTGGTGCCCAAACTGACAGAAGACGAGCGTTTTCACATCATAGAAACCTTGAGTAGCGTGGGCGGAGGCGGGACGGGTTCAGTGGTGTCGCCAGGCCTCAGTGGCGGAGATGTCATCAGCTATGTGCACGATAGGGGTGAGAAAGAGAAGCTGACGGTAGCGGAGGTTGCGGCACGTGTACGCGCTGATCCGGGTGGTGAACATCTGGTTTGGCAGCCTGGCATGAGTGGCTGGACTGATCCCGCAACACTATCGATGTTTCAAGGGCTTTTGACTCCGGAAGAGGTCGAAGATGACCCTACGGGATGAGGATATTCGGTAAAAAATCAACCTTCAGTGCGTCGGATTCGAAGAGTTTCAGCTATGCTTTATACAGGATTTTAGGGGTGGATTGATGTCGAAATATAAGTTGGAGTGGATTGATAAGGGTGCAGAAGAGGGCCCTGTTTTTCGTATCGGTAAGAAGGACATCTATTATCGCGAACTCAAGGGCGGCCGTGTCATCAGGCTGAAGGCCAAGCACAGCCCCAATTTGGATTACCTGACCCCTGCCGTCGAGGCGTTTCACGAACTCTCAGAGTACTGGGGCGCACCCATTATCTTTATTATTGACCCCGATGTGAAGAAGCCGCCTGCCGGTCAGTTTCTCTATGAATGGAGCCGGGCCGCCTGGCATAACGGCAGTGTGGATCAATCGTATATGTTGATGCACAATTCCTTCATGCGAATGGTGGGTCGCTTAGTGTGTCGGATGTTTTGTGCCGGTGATATGCCTTTCGAGGCTCTAAACGGCGAGAAGGCGCTCACTGAGAAACTGGACGAGCACAACACTTCGGTGGCTTGGGAAGGTTTTGAGCTCAGACCTTTGTCCACGGCGCTGGTAGTGAAACGCCGATTTGGCGAAGGGGCTTATGGTCAGCTTCTTGTACGGTTGTTCCGTCGGGCGGGCCCTCAAGGAGAAGGCAGCGCCTAAAGCTCCACGCCTGAATCGACGGTCAGACGAGAATGAGTTTTTGAGCGTCTAAGGGATGTCGGTTTTCTTATGCTTTGTGGTGAAACTGACCTCTGTTTTCCCACAAAAACCCATAATTTAAACGATTCTACTTTTGATTAAGGTCTGAAACGGATCGGGTAGTGTACGGTGATCAGGTCTACCAATAGATTGTTGAAAACGATGGATATAGCTTCATAATTGAGCAATTTTAGAAGTCTCTCTGTGTAACGATCGTGTTTCAACTACCCCTTCACGAAGGCATGTTGAACAGTTTTTGAGTAGAAAACATCAGCAAACCTACTCACCAGTAGTTATAATCTGGCGAAGGAGAAATAGATCATGCAGGCAGTAGAGAAAATTGAAGGGCTGAAACGCATCGAACAATTCAGTCGGGATGAGATGGGCGACCTCTGTATGGAAGGCACGCACGCCGTCTACCCACATGAGGAAGTCTATGGGAAGTACTGCACCATTGAGGAGTACATCGACTGTCCTCCAGAAAAGGTGTTCGAATACTTGGCCGATGTGCGCTCACTAGAAGAGTGGACATGGAGTACTCGTGACTTTCAAGAGACCAAGACTCCTGGTCTTCTGAAAGGTTGGGACCGCCTTGCGGATGACACCCCTATCTATTGTAAGACCATCACGAATGATCAAGCGATGACGGTGGACTACCACTGTGCGTGGGATCAAGGACAGCATCTTTGGATGATCTATCTGATGCGTGTTGTCCCTGCGGAGTTGGTGTTCAACCGGCCGGGTTCAGTGGTGCTGTGGTCGAACTGCCGCCACCCCTTCTACGATGACAACCCGTTCCCAGAGACTGCGGATGACAAGCGCGACACATGGGTCGGGGATCTTTGGCCATTCTTCCGAGCGGGTCATGTGGTCGAAATGACCAACTTGAAGCGCATTCTCGAGCATCGTCACAAGACCGGAGAGACTCTCCGTCCTTGGACTCTCGAAAACTAATCACACTGTTTTTCCAGTTGGAGTTGTTGAAATGATGATGACACCGTTGAGCATAAAAGCTGTCGCCAGTGCGTTCCCAGAAGTGGTTGTGCCCAATTCCTTTTTCGGGGAGGAAGGCGCTACACCCAAGGGTGGCATGTTTATGGGCGCCGTCGAGCGTCGACACATGTCGCCAGGGCAAACTGCCGTCGATCTTATCCAACAAGCGATTCAAAAGATCGCGGATCAGGTGGGTGAGGATGTCGTTCGGGATGTGGACTACATCCTGACCAACGTCTCGCTGCCCGATATGCCATTCACAGGATGCGGGGCCGAGGTGGCGCGAGCCATTGGGGCCACACCAATGAGTGTGTACGATTTGCACAACCACGGTTGTGTGTCGTTCATCTCCATGATGTCTTTGGCTCAATCTCTTCTCACCACTTCCGGTGGAAAGCGGGCGCTGATCTGCAATGCGCAGACCACCGGTGGGCGGATTTTTGGTGACAAGGATGTTCGTCAACTCCCTCAGGCTGCCATTCCTGGAGATGGCTGTGGCGTCGCGCTGTTGGAAGTGGGTGATGAGTGCCCAATTCAAACCGTGTCCTTGAAGTGCTATCCGGACCAAGCGTCCGATATGCAGATTGCGAGTGAGGACGAACGGAACTGGTGGGAGCCGGGTGCCAAGCAGTTTTATGTCGATTTCAGTCGAGCTAAAATCGCTAAGATCGTGCAACGTGGAAACCAGATGGTTCCCCGAATCGTTCAAGAGGCATGCAAGCAGGCCAACATCTCGACCGATCAGATCGGCACGCTGATCACGAATCAACCCAATCCGATTTTTCTCCGAAATTGGCGAGAAGCATTGCAGGTTGATGCGGAGAATCATGTCGACACATTCCAGGAGTACGGAAACCTCTTCGGCGCAGGGATTCCTGTCAGCCTTGAGCGTGCCCAGAAGACTGGAAAGCTAAAAAATGGCAGCTATGTCGTCTTGGGCGGATTCTCTCATGCCGGAGATTACGCGGCTGCGGCAGTGATTCGATGGAATGCAGCAGCATGAATTCAGTAGATGCCAAATTGCGGGGTCCAATGACCGTAGCTGATGCGCTGGTTCTGACGCTTCGAGAATGGGGTGTCGGTACCGTCTTCGGTGTCAGCGGCGCTAACATTGAGGACTTCCACGACTCCATATATCGCTGTGGTGACGGTGAGATTGTCTCTGTCGCTGCCCGTTCAGAGAGCGGTGCTGCCTTTATGGCGGACGCCCAAGCGCGGGCGGGTGCACCGCTGGCCGTGTGTTGCTCTACCTCCGGTGGCGGCATGATGAACCTCGCAGTGGGCGTCGCGGAATCCTACCAAGAAGGAATCCCTGTTCTCGCTATCGTGGGTCAGATTCCGACATCCCTAAATGGAATCGGTGGTTTTCAAGATTCGTCTGGCCTGGGTCACACGGTCCATGCCGAGAACCTCTGGGGTGCGATTTCGAAATCCGTGCGTTTGATCGATAACCCAGAGACTTTCTGGGCCGATCTGAGAGCGGTAGTGGCGGCCATCATGAGCCCTCGTCGGGGGCCGGGTGTTTTATTGGTGCCGAAGGACATTTTTCAGCAAGAGGTTCCGGCGAGACCGAACGATTGGCCTCAAAGTCTCGATGACTTTCAGCAGCCTGTTGAACCGACGGTCAATCAACTTGCCATGCTGAAGTCAGAACTTTGGAGTGCACGCGCTCCCGTTTTGGTGGTGGGGGCCGGTGTCCGCGCAGCGGGTGTTCAAGAACAGGTCTTGGAGCTGGCGAACAGGATGCAAGTTCCTGTGGTGACCACCCTGTCCGATGTGGCTGTGTACCCGAATACTGACCCTCTCTTTTTGGGCGTGGTGGGAACAGCTGGACATCCATCGGCCCATCGATACATCAATGAAACAGCTGATCTGATCGTGGTTCTCGGGACGCATCTCGAGTTTATGCAGCGTGCACCCATCGTTCCCGGTCTCAATCGTGCCCGACTCGTGTTTGTCAATGATGAACTGGGACTGAGCCGGGCGACTTTTGGTGCGGGATTAATGATCGAATGCGATCTCCGTTCGCTCGTGGATACTCTGCTCATCGAGCCCATGAAGTTGCCGGTCAGTCGGGGACGTCCTGCGGGTTATCGCCTGCAAGAGTACCCACCGCTGTTGGCCAACCCGGTGGAAGCTGACGCCAGCCGGCCGGACCCCGACGCATTGTTGCAGTCAGAAGCCATTGGTCGCATTCAGGACATCCTTCCGGCTTACGAACGTCTGATTTTTGATGCTGGAAATTGCGCTGCAAGCTCGTTGCACTACCTCACACCTCCCGCTGAATTGAAAACTTCGATCGCGCTGGGAATGGGTGGAATGGGGTACGCAATTCCAGCGGCTGTGGGCGCAAGCTTGTTGGGAGAAGACCCGGAGCGGACCCTGGTTCTGTGTGGGGACGGGGCCTTCCTGATTCTCGGTATGGAAATTCATACCGCGGTGGATTTAGGGCTGCCCATTCTGTTTGTTGTCTTCAACAATGCGAAGCACGGTATGTGTGTCACCCGTCAGCAAGTCTATTTCGACAGTCGAATTGAGTGCGCCAGTTACGCGGAGCCATCCATTGCAGAATTGTCCAAGGGCTTTGGTACCGGGGATACAATTTGGGTGGGCCAGGCTGGCACGCTCCCTGAACTGGATGCAGCGCTTGCTGACTTACGCGATTGGTCGTGGTCCGGGCCTGCTGTTTTGGAGTTGACCCTGCGGCGGGAAGAGATTCCCCCCTTCGCTCCCTTCCTTCCTAAAGATGCGCCGGTTTCAGACAAGCGTTCCGTTGTCGAGCCGACCAAGAACCCGCGCCAGCCTCGTGCTGCGTAGCGGATGGAGTACACCATGATTCCTGTTGATGTGAATCGAAAAAATGCACTTCAATGGCTAATTTTCGGACTTCTCGAGGCCTGGAGAGTCATTTTGGCTCTGCTTTTCCGTTCCTCGAGTCGCGAACTTGAAGTCACTCGACTGGTTGAGCGCACCGCTCGACTGGGAGACCCCCAAGATGTGCTTGCTGTCATGGACCGGTTTGCCCAAGAAAAACGTTTTTTGATGAACGTGGGTATTGAGAAAGGAAGAGTTCTCAGAGAAGCCGTTACCGTCAGCGGAGCGCAGAGGGCACTCGAGCTGGGTGCGTACTGTGGATATTCCGCCGTCTTGTTGGGGGAGCAACTCCGAAAGATGGGCGGGACGCTCATTAGCATTGAGGCGAACCCGACCAATGCTTCGCTGGCGAGGCGAGTGGTCCGTCACGCTGGGCTGGATGATGTGGTCGACATTCGGGTCGCTACCGCAGAAGAGGGCATTCCACAGCTGGATTGTAAGTTCGAGCTTGTATTCATTGATCACTGGAAAGATGCTTACCTGTCCGATCTCAAGCGGCTTGAGGATGCAAACCTTCTAAAGGATGGGGCCACTATCGTTGCCGACAATGTGGGCATCTTCAGTGACACCCTGTGCGATTACCTCGACTACGTCCGGGACAGTCCGCACTATTCGAGCACTCATTATTCACTGCCCATGGAGTACAACGCCTCGATTGAGGATGGTGTTGAAGTCTCTATTTGGCATTCCGAAGCCCAAAGTATTTCCGCCTGAATTCGCCCTTTGATGGACCCTATTTTTTGTGAGAAGTTCCGATGTCCAAATTGCCATTAGTGTCTGAGAAGGTCGCTGAGATCATTCCGCCTGTCCCGGGTAAGCCTATCGAGGAGGTCACCCGAGAATACGGTGTGTCTGACCCGATAAAACTCGCTTCGAATGAAAATCCGATTGGGCCCTCGCCAGCTGTGGCGGTGGCAGTCAATGAGGCCTTGACTTCGTTGAACCAGTATCCGGATGGAGGGCAGTACAACCTGAAGCGTGCCCTTTCTCAAAAGACGGGCGTGGCCACCGAGAATATTGTTTTGGGTAATGGGTCTAATGAGCTCATTTCATTATTGATTCAAGCTTTTGTGTTGCCCGAAACCCATGTGTTGACCAGTGAAGGTACCTTCATTGCCTACCAACTGGGTGCTCAGGCCATGAGCCGAGACATTGTCACCACTCCACTCGATGAGACCGGTGGCTATGATTTGGATGCGATGGCCGACAAGGTCACCCCTCAAACGCGGATGGTGTTCATCGCGAACCCGAATAACCCCACTGGCGCGTTGCTCTCGGGCAAACAGATTGAGGGATTCATCGAAAAGATGGATCAGAACGCAGAGGGTGAACGTCCTATTTTGGTTCTCGATGAGGCCTATTATGAGTACGTGGAGCCAGCGTTGAGCCCTAACTCTCTGAAAATTTTGGCATCCCGTCCTCGTACCGTCATTCTGCGCACCTTCTCCAAGGCCTATGGACTGGCCGGCCTTCGATGCGGGTATGGCTTGATGTCCGAAGGCCTGGCTCACCACATTAATCAGGTTCGCACCCCATTTAATGTGAACACCCTGGCTCAAGTGGCTGCCATTGCGGCTTTGGGGGATCAGACGACCCTGCGGCGGACCTGTAAGTTCAATCGACACAACCGTGAATGGTTGCGTAATGAATTGATTCGGCGAGGATGTCTCGTGCGGCCGAGCCATGCCAACTTCCTACTCGTGGACTTTGGTCAAGATGCTCGACCCATCTATCAGCAGTTGCTGGAGCGGGGTGTCATCACTCGTCCGATGGCTGTCTATGGGATGCCGTCTTCCCTGAGGATTTCGGTAGGACTTCCCACCGAGTTGAATCGGCTGCTTTCGGATCTCGATCAGATCCTGGGTATTGAAAGTCGCCAAGACAACGCACTGCCGTTCCGCCGCGCGCGACGCCGAGGATAGTTGGGCGACTTGCCCTCAGCGGATGTAGAGTCCGCTGGCCACTGAACGTGAGCCGCCATGGCCGGCGGAACCATCGTCACTGGGGTTGTTGACCACATCGTTGAGCCAACAATCTTCTATGACCATGGTGGTGGATCCACCGCCATCCAAGCCCAATGCCTGCACAGCCCCGAGGTCTTCCATCAAGTTGGCCATCTGGACGCTGTATAAGCCGTCACCCGCACTGGTCCGACCATCGACTGTGACCATCATCACCTGACCGTCTGTCCCGATACCCACAGCAGTTCGCGGGTTGAAGGACCAATCTCCTGCGGAATAAACGGGGGTGCCGGGACTGGCTTCGGCGGCTGCCGTTCCATCGGTCACTAACGAAGGAAATCCGCCCATGGCATTCGATTTGCTGGTCCAGTCGACGCCGGTGTCAATCCAAGAGAAGGTCATATCGGACATGCTGTTCCAGCCCATGGAACGCTGTTCAAACCCGGTCATCGTATTGGTGGAGTAAAGGGTGCCATCGGCCTTGAGAAGGTCCAACGTTTCGCAGGTAGACGAGTAAAATCCTCCATTGATTCCTGCTACGGCGCCCAAAGTGCTCGCCTTAGCCGCTACGGTGCTGCACCCCCCGTGGTCCGCTGGCTGAAGGTCCCATCCGTATCCGGGTTCGACCTCGATCAAGTTGACAGTTTGGTCGCCGCCCATCAGGTCGCTTGACCTCAGTCGTGACCAGGTGATTCCATTGTCGATCGGAACGGTGGACCATTCGTCATCCGAAATCCATTCAAATGCGAGGGTATAGTCGCCGTCGTAAATCGTTCCACTGGAGTCTGCCCAAGAATCGATGATCACGTAGTATTCGCCGGCTTCAAGGTCTGAGACCTCGAGTCGTTCATGGGCACGTCCGATACATCCTGTAGCGATATCGCCCTCGATGACGGGATCTCTCAGAAGGTGGATGTCGACATCCACACCGAACCCGTCGGATACTTCTGCTCTGAACATACCTGGGGCGGGTGCTGTGAAACGATAGATGACTTCTGGGCCCCATTCTCGTTTTGTGAGATCACAGTCGTAGGCACCGATCATGGCCAAAGGATGGCCCTCGGTAGAGTTGTCATCGACCATGGGTGTGTAGGTGGGGGAGATGGGGTCTTCCCATGTCCCCGCCGGCCGGGTCATTGAGCGGCCTGAACCGCATAAATTGTATCCCATGTCGGCGTCGGCGTCGGCGTCTGCGTCTGCGTCGGCGTCTGCGTCGGCGTCTGCGTCGGCGTCTGCGTCGGCGTCTGCGTCTGCGTCGGCGTCTGCGTCTGCGTCTGCGTCGGCGTCTGCGTCTGCGTCTGCGTCGGCGTCGGC
>Ga0163180_10000909_pt1 | contig 16981 bp, 17 predicted proteins | sample AtlANTMetagenome_2_FD_109647 | JGI IMG/M metagenome (GOLD analysis project Ga0163180, IMG submission 109647) | Marine eukaryotic phytoplankton communities from the Atlantic Ocean - Atlantic ANT 4 Metagenome | ecosystem: Environmental > Aquatic > Marine > Oceanic | place: North Atlantic Ocean...
TCGAACTTATTTATTATAGTCTTATATAGTTTTTGTGTCAAGCTCGACTTTTTTGAGGAAATTTGGACGGAGAAAAAATTGCCGAATTCATGTAACTCAATTAAGGAATATCTTACCACCTTTAATTGTAGTCGATGGTGAAGTAATTGTCAAAGTTTTGCCCATAAATTTGAGGACATTAATTCCTCCCTTAAATTTTGCATTAATTCCCATTCCAGAATCAATTTTCATTCCATCTTTCTTTGCTTTTGCTATCTTAATCTCCCATCCATTCACGTCAGGTTTACCACCTTTACCTGGTTGTGATTTAATCTTTGTTAATCTTGTTCCTCCAATGTCTTCATTTAATTTACCTTTTATCCTAAAACTAGTACCACCAATTCTTGATCTAAATAATAAATTTCCTTTACCATCTATTTCATATTTTCCACCAACTTTAAACTTATAATTGGCATCAGCAACTGCATTAATACTTCCTGCAGTATTAAATGCAACTTTTGATCCTGGCATTTTTTGGTTAATAGTATATTCACCATCAATCTCTGAATGATGACCTTTTGATACTTCTTTATAAAATCCAGTAGAAACTGTATACTTTGCTGTTGTTACATTAACTTGTCCATTACCATCACCTGCTTCCAAGTTGATAGCATCACCTGCTTTTAGAGTAAGTGTCTTTCTTGCTTGTATAGTAACATTATCACCTAAAATATTTACATCACCACCAACAGATTCTATAGCAGTCTCACCTGTAACATGAAGAGAATATGCTGGCATTTCTTCAGTTTTACCTTCCTTTGCTCTTTCCTGACTAGAACCAGTAAATTGTCCAGCATAACTATGTCCTTTATCAAGGAAATCTGTACATATACGAACTATTTTACCTCCACAACCAGTATCTCCTGGTTTTCCTGTTGAGGTCTTACAATTACCATTCTCATCAAATAAAAGGGCACTAACACCATTTGTTAATGCATACCCACCTGGACCACCATTCTCACCTCTCCATGTCATTATAGTCCAACCATCTTGGGTTACAGCAGTAGGACATGTCTTGATGAATTTACCATCATCATCTTTTCTACCACTTGCAGGTTCAGCAACAACGTTGACTGCTACACCTTTGCCGTGTACTTTATCGTAATTATTAGTAGGATTCATGGGCAATCAATATATGTACCAGTACCGATCTTAACAGCACCTCTTGTCTTCAAATCTTCCTCACTTAAACATACCATGCTAGGCATAGCAACAGCACCTGCTCCACCACCACCAATAAATTGTACGACAGGTGTCTTACTATATGTCTTTGTTCTATCTAATATTTTAACAGCAACAACATATCCACGATCATCAATCTCTGCTTTCGCAACCAACGATTCACCATCAACATAGACATCTGGTGGAGATGTATACCTAATACCTGGTGATATAAGGGTAAATGAATCTATAATACAACGTACATTACTATTTGCAGGTGTATTTAATTTATAATTCAAACCAGACCTAGTAACTCTTATTTCAGACACATATCCTTGTGCATCTAATAATGCAATACCAGTAGCACCAAATCCATTACCTGTTATTATAACATCGGGTGCTTCTTCATATGGATCACCTGGATCACTAATAGGTATTTCAATTATACCACCGTCACCATCAGTAATAGGATTACCAGTAGTTGGTTTATCTATCTTTGGTGTCTCTGGTACTGTAGTTTCAGGTACAAAAGTTCCATTGATAATAACAGACGTAGCAGCATCAACACCAACTAAAGTAATATAAAGACTTTCATCAACTTCCTCCTCTATATCTTCAGCAATACCAATGATTAACTTGGCACTATTATTTTTGATAGTAATACTACCAGTCATATCACCAATAAGATCTGCCTGTTCAATATCACCATATATTGTATAGTCAATTTTAGTATTATCATCAACATTAGCAGTAGTAATGGTAAATGTTATGTCTTCTCCCTCATTATACTTCTCTTTATCTGCAGCAATCTCATAGGTAGGAACTGGAGTAGTATCAAACTCATCATCTGGATATAACACTTGCTCAAGATCAGCAAGTACTACTGTCTCTACACTATCCTTATCAATACTACCAATTTCTGTAGTATTGTCATTGTTATCATATATCTGTTGTACTGTACATACTACAAGTTGTTCTGCTGTTGATATTTGTATATCATCAGAAAATGTCACAGAGAATGTTGTTTTACCTATGGGAACATCAACAGATGTTGCATTACCATCATCATCATATGCTGTAGCAACATCTGTTCTATCTAATACAACTTCAAATGTACCTACAAGTCCTCCAACAACATCAGTATCAGTAAATGAATCTGGACCTGATAATGTATACTGTAATATAGCACCTGCTGGTACATGTCCTGTATGTACAGTATATACTACAGTATCACCATTAATTACAGTTGGTGAATCTACAGTTATCTCATAGAAAGCAGTTCCAGTCTCATCTAAAGGTACTGGATCATAATCGTCGTCATCATCCTCTTCATCATCAAAGATGATATCATCAATGTCATCATCATCGTCGTCAACATCATCGTCATCGTCTTCATCTCCTGGATCTATATCTGGATCTGGGAAGAAAGGATTAGTACCATCGTCTTCACCTGGAGGAGTAGAGTCATCTACAATTGGTACAGGATACTCTGGAATACCACCAACAAATACAATATTGGTAGGTTTATCATCTGGATAATCTTTAGCTTCATCACATGTAAATCTTTCTCCACTATCACCACCTTCAATCTGATCTAATAATGTATCCAACCAATCATCTTCTTCATCACTACCACAATCACTACATATCTTTGTTTTTGTAGCACACTTACCACTAGGTCCACTACAGTTAATACCAAGGAAAGACATTACCTTGTTTAAAGCAGAAGATACCATGTCTATACCACCACCTATAATAGACAGGATACTCTGCAACGGTCCCATAATCTTTGCAATAAGACCATCAACAATAGATATGATCTGATTGATAATACCGTCTACAAGATTTTGGATAAGGCAAACAGCAGGTGAAAATGCTTCCATGATCATATTGAATAGCATATTAGTCAACCATTTAACTAACCTATCAATAGCATCCTCCATAGCACATCCTAATGCTGATAGGATTCTATCAATAACCTTCTTGATTCTCTTAAGAATATTACCTTCCTTTTTAACACTTTTATGATCACTTTTAGGATCTTTTGGTACTTTATCTTTAGCGTCCTTACCAGCATTCAATCCAAGAACTGAATTGACTAAAGTATCTACTCCCTTTCTGATACCCTTAATCATTTCAGATTGAATCCTACCCATAAGTGCTCTTACAAGACGTGTCACTCGACCTATGTGATATCTGGCAATGTTTACTTTATCGTAAAGAAAACCATTTACCTTACTCACATAATAACTACCCAACTGTCCACCAGACCGTTGGTTTGCTGCTAACAAATCACCTACAATATTGGTTACACTTTGTTTAAAAGTACTCTCCGAACCACATTTAGGGTTAGCAATTTCTACACAAACCTCTCCTCCTATTGGGTTTGTTTCACATGCAAATCCACGTAATGATGTTAGGATAGGAGTTGGATCTACATGTGCTGTTGCTACTTTAGCTGGTCCACCTTCATCATCAGTACCATCCTTCCTAACACCAGTCTGTGTTTCTAAACCTCTATTTTGAGATGGATTTACTTTAGGATCTACAAATTTAGTAAACCCATAACCTAACCCATTGCTATTATTTGGGTTAGGATCCTGATTCTTTTCTATAGTAGAACCAGGAACATGACCAATGGAACCCATTATAATAGGTTGCTGCTTTGCTGAATCAAGGAAGAATCCGATAACCCAGTTACCCTGCTCAAGGTTAACACTACCACCAGTGACACCACCATCAGAATATGGATGTGTTGCTGGCATCATCACGTGTGCCCATGGTAATTCAGATGTAGGTGTAAGTTGTCCCTCTTGTAAATGAACACCAACTATTCTTACACGATATCTACCTCCTGCCTTTGGGTCACCACCTTCTGCTTCAGGATCCTTTGGTGATTCAATCTGACCTACCCACCACGACATACCATCAGAACCAATCTGATTAGTAGGATATAATGATGAGAGTACTGGATCCATATTAAATACTATCTGATATATTTATGAGGCAGTTTTAACTTTTGTTATCTTGTCTCCATAAACATCTCGTACTAGAGTAAGAAATGTTTCGGTCATAGGGGTTGCCAAGGATGGAAGAAAAGCATGATTTAATTTTGAAATAAGATAAGAACCACTATGTTCTGAATCAAACATTTTTCCCTTGTCATCTTTATCTGATGATTGATTCATAATTTTAACATCAATAATGTCACCCACCTTTAATGTAGGATTACCTGGTACTTTTATTTGTAACTGTTGATTATTAAATGAATTAAACCTTGCTATAGACTGTGATGTAAAAAATTTCTGCCAATCAGGAAATTCTGCAGTATCTTTACCACCACCATCTTTCTTCTCTGGTGATGCTGGTGTTGATTCATCATGCCATGTCTCATGGTCTAATAAAACTGACATTATTCTAGTAGGAAATCTAGAGAAAAATTCTTGTTTCACTGGTACTCCCTGTTGTGGTCCCAAATGTTTCATCTCTTTAAACTGATCATCTAATGAGTATGAATACTCTTCATAAGATCCTGTACTAAAATTATAGTAACAAATGACAGATGAATAAGCACCATGCCTCAATTTATCTAACAAATCAATTTCATTTTCAAATTCTACGTTAGATATAACAAACCTCGGATCAGCACCACTTTGTATGTTCAGTTGATTATATACAGCAACAGATTTATTCTTTTTCTTATCATATAATTGATCCATTGATCTAAAATTATATCCTGCTTTATTCTCCCAAAATAAGTAACCAGCACTTCCCTTCATTTTCTTCTCATGCCCATCAATAGTTCCAACACCACCACTCTGAACTTCTTTATTTTTTGATGATGACGAATTCATTCCAGTCATCACTACACTACTACCTTCTTCACAGATAGTTTTCATCTTTAATGTGTCTATGATACTAAATGGTGTCTTCTTTCCTGGTTGGAACTTTATCTTATTCAGTGCTTTATCCACAAACACTTCCTTCTTTGTACCTATATTCTCTTTCAACATATTAACAACTATGTCATTAGGCAATCCTTTCAAAATCACACCCATTCTAACCATCTCATTTGTTAATGCTTCTTCTGATATTAGACCTAATGTATATGTCTGAAATCTATCAGTAACATACCTAGAATATATCTTATAAATCACAAACTGATATGTATGTTCCTTGTCATCTACTGCTGTTTTTAATTTAATTTCTACTCGTTCACCACCCTGCAAAGGTATATCAGATATCATACTATTCATAGACTCTTCACCTATCACCAATGATGCAAAGATAGTAGGTGCTTCTATGTCCTCAAAATAATCAAATCTCACTACACCCTGTGTAGCATCAAATGGATCATTACTTGTAGTACCTTGTATCAGACAAGATTTAAGTTTAACACTACTAGCAAATACATTTTTAGTCTGATCAGACATGATTAAGTCCTCTATTGAAGTAATATGATTCTATACCAAGAGAATCACGTGAACCTTCTTGCATGGTGTCTCTACCAGAAGGTTGTGAATCAGTAAAACCTGAAGAAGGTGAAACCGAACCATCAATACCCAAATCAAGGTAAGCAATTTCTGTTGTTTGTTTAGCACTACCTAGATTTAAATTCTCAAGTATATCATTTGATGACACTTCATTCGTAGATAATGATTGGAGACTAGATGTATCTAGTTGAACACCAAGAGTTTCCATTATATACCTCAATGCATCTTCTGATCTAGTTAAAGGTATGTCTTGATGATACACAAAGTACGCATCTTTAAACAATTGTCTTACTCTATCTTGCTCTTCCTTACTTAAGTTAGGTTTCTTTAATAGTTCCATCAATTCAGCATTACCCCTACTAGCAATCTCTTCCACAAGGAAAGAAGCATTTCCTCTAATTCCCTTTTCACCACTGTTTGCAATATCATTTTTATTAATACCAAGTGACTCAAGATGAGCGAACAATGCATCCTCTCTTCCACCTTGCCAAGAACCTGCACCAAATGCTTCTACACCACCATCATCATGTGATCCTAATATAAGACCCTGTTCTAAACCAGTCTCTCTCATCAACTCTGCTGCTGCTAATTGAGCACCAGTTTGAGACAAACCTTGTTTTTTAAACTCGTCAACTAACATAACAGCAATCTCATTTTTATTAAATTCTTTTTTATTTCTGCCAAAAAGATTATTGAATGCATTTCCTACAGCAGCTTTACCAGAATTAATAATATTACCAGTTTTTTCAGTTATATTGCCAATAAAATTCTTAATTCCATCATACCATCTACCATCATCTTTAGACTCCTGTTTATCTAATGATGCTCTAACCCTAGAATTTGCTTCACTTGATGCTTTAGTAGATGCTACATCTTCTGATGATAGTCCAAACGCATTGGCGACAATATTCATTATATTATTTAATTTCCCATCAGCAGCAGGACTTACTGCACCAAGTCTATTTCTTATATCACCTGTTATCTTTATTATAGATGCTCCAACTGCTTTAAATGGCAATTCCAGTGCATTTATCATACTTTGACCCCCACCCGAACTACTAGCAGAAGATGAAAAAGTGTTAACTGCTTTAGGTAGATTTAATCCAGAAAGTGCAGATGATGACTTAAAATCTGGTAGGTGATCTAATGGAGGCAGAGGTGGTGGTGGCAATAACATACCCTGCTCTGCTACAAGATCTCCACCACCAGTTACCTCGTTACCTTGAATACCATCAGTTGCATAATTATCTAATGGAACAATAGCAGTCCTACCTTTACCTATGGGTTTAACTAATTCTCTACCATGTGCTTCTATAGGTACACCACCTATATTAACATTATATCCTTCTTTCGGACCATCAATAATAGCACCCTTCTCTGCTGTTCCCCACGGATCTGGTGGTCTATTCTGATCTATCTCTTCAGATGTACTTAACTCTGTACTTTCATCAGTTTTAGTACTTAATATATTAACACTATCAGTAGTTGCTACATCATTCATCCCCTCCAATCTAGTTTCAGTTTTATCTACTTTGGCAGATTCTTTTGCTCTTTTTAAAAATTCAGTTTGTTGATTAACTGCTGCTGCTATTGCTTCTAGTTTATCAGTTACCCTATCTGTTCTATGACTTATCTCAACTACAATATTCTTTTGTGTTGAAACAATACCAGATGCTATACCAGTATTCTGATCAACAGCATTATTAATAGACTGTGCAGTACTTTGTAATGACTTTGCAATTTCAGTTACTGCTACTAAAAAATCTTGTTTAGTTTTTGGTCCAGCACTAGATCCAGATGCTGCTTTAGCAACTTTTTTAGATGAATCTTCTAATACTGTAGAGGATTCATCACCCTCTAATTTATAATTAAATTTTTTCCTAAAACTAGCAGCACGTTTACTATCAACACTAGCAAATCTAGTATTATCTCTTAAGAAATTTACAGCAGTAACATATATTTTCTTTTTAGACTTTAAAATCCTTCTAACAGAAAGTAATTTCTTTAAATTATTTTTCTTCTTGTCTATAAAAGCACCACCAAATTCATGTTGTAGTGCTTTTTTAAAGAAATACCCCTTATCTATACCAAAATCTTCGAGAGAAAGGTGAGGTGCTTGCTTGAATAATTCTTTTTCTGCGTATCTTCTTTCGTCTGATGCTAATTGTCTAGCTTCAAGAATTTTTCCAATGGCTTTACCTAAATGTTCAGTACCTTTACCTGCTCCACCTGATACATCGTCAAATCCTTCTGTAAATGCTGCCATTAGTTATACCTCCTTCTATTATTTATGAAGCAAGTATCAACCTAGACAACTTATGATTGTCCTTCTTGACTTGATTAACTATAATGGTTCCACCAGCAACAACCTGATTACTACCTGATGCTACTGTTCTAGTTACATATATTATTTTAGTTTTACCTATTGGATCCATTTCAACAGAAATATTATCTGATATATTATTAGTTTGTGTAACAGGAGTTATATTTGATACATTATTAACATTACTAGTAGAACTAATTGTCATACCTGACTTATCGTACAGTCTCAATCTTTCAAAATTCTTATATAACGTTGATCCCTCTTTAAATGGATTAGGTTGTTCTGTTCCTTCTGGATGATCTGATTTATATCTCAATTGTTCAAGATTATCACTTGGTTTCTTCCAATTGAAAGCAATATCACCATCCTTACTTTCCGAAGTATCATTAATATCATTAAGGTTAGATATACTTTTCTCTCTTTCTTGTTTATCCTCTGATTGTACCTTATCTTTACTAACAGGTTGTGATCCTGCTAATGGAGATAGCGTCACAACACCAGTAGATTCGTGTGTAGGGAATTCATTACGTAATTTACTATCATTCAAATTTACTCCATATACATTTGCAATCAATGATGCAGCATTAACTATATGTCCTATATCTGAAGATCCACTACCTCCTATCACAGCACCTTTTTCTGCTGGTGTTAATATAGGTGGTGCTTGTATCACACCACCATGTTCAAATCCTGTGTCTCCAAACGCACCAGAATCTCTAGCAACATCTATTGCTGCAACACCCCACCCAGCAACAGGTATAGCACTTCCCAATGATAATAGACCACCAACAGTATCACCTTGTTTAAATCTATAAGCAGCAGAAGCCAAGTCCCAGAAGTTTCCAACAAGAGGAATAGCACCCATTCCTTTACTAGCAACTTTTTGTGTTATTTTCTTTGATGCTTTTTTACTTACTCTTTCTGCAATTTCAGATTTTCCCTTATTACCAAAAAATTTCGTTATTCCACCCATTGGATCCTTCGTAAAGTTTCCAATAGCAGTCTTTGCTGGTCTAATTAATGGTCCAAGAATATTCTTTGTTTTCTTAACCAAAGGTGTATTATTCAACCATTTAGTACCCTTCTGTAGCATATTTGGTTTTTTTGTCGCAACATTTGCAGCATCGTCAAATAAATCCAACTGTTTTACGTTAGGTTTCAAACCTTTAGTTCCACCCATCCATTTTGGTAGGATACTACGAAGAGTTCCAGCTAATCCTTTTTTGGTTAATAAAGGTAATAATCCAGGTGCAAATTTCTTAAGTAATGGTCGTAGTATGTACTTGTTAAATATAGTCTTACTTACTTTGGAAATTAATTTACTAATATTTGTACCTATTATACTTTCACCACGCTTACTAACATCATTAAATCCAAAACTACTTGCAGCATCTCTCATTCCTTCAGATCTATTTTCCGAATCATCACGTTTTTGGTCTTCCTCCTTCTCTATCATAAATTCATTCTGCATTTGCAGTGCTTGAAGCACTGAATCAAGTTTACCTGTAAGTAAACTATCATTATATTCTAAATTACCTATAGAACTAGCAGTAAGTCCTAGATTTGCACGTAATAAGTCATTTTGTGCTTGCAACCTACTATTAACAATAACAAGTTCCCCATTAATTTTCGATAAACTGGATGTAATATCTAATAATATCTTATTTTTACTAATTCGTTCTTTCTTTGGTATTTCTAAATTAGTCTTATTTCTTTTATTAATAGTCTTAACTAAAGAACCAGCAAGGGCAGGAAACTCTTTGACAAGCTCATCCACTATGTTACTTTTTGAATCTGATGCAGATTCATCTAGAACTTTAATTGCCTGTTCTTCTAGAGTCATGATTTCTGTTTAGCTGCCTCTGCTTTCTTCTTTTCTTCCTGAATATATTGAACAAGAAGAGAAAGATATACTTCTCGTTCCCAGGGCATCATATTTTCTAATTCAGTCAAACTATATTTATGATACTGCATCAAGGCAAAGTTAGTCTTATAATAGCCTTCCAAACTGTTCTGGAAGACCGCTATGCGAAAAAACTTTGCAATCCCTCAAGCGTATAATTACATTCAACTTCAGTATTAGGATTAACCACACTAAATGAATGAGTTAGTTTAGGCATGGTCTCATAAAATGTCTGAATTGCTTCAAACTGTTTACTAGTCAAACCTTCAACAAATGTACGAAATTCTTTGGGTGTTGTAGTAGTTTTATCAAATACTTCTTCACCTTGAAAAATTTGATCAATATTATCTGAAATAAAGTTAAAAACCTCTTCAGTTTTAATATCTTTACTCAAAAATTGTGATTCTATAAATCTATCCATACTAGGATACTTCATCACAATACCTGTATTCTCATCTAACATAATCTTGTTAGAATGGTCTTCAGACTTCTCAACTTCTATTTCTGATATATCTATAGATGCTGTAGTAGTTGTTTCATTATCATCAGTGCATGTAACTGTCAATTCAATTACTTCACCAACAGATGCTGCACGTATCCTCAAAAAGATGTATTCTAAATCAAATGATGGTAGATTATCTACTTTTAATCTAGATGTAATGCAATTCTTCAAAAGTGTCTTCACAGCAGAAACTATTTCCTTCTCCTCTCCAGATTCCATTGCAAGTAAAAGCAATTTCTCTTCTTTTACAAGAAAAGGTCTATACTTAACAGTTTTGCCAGTTGAAGGTAAAATCAGTTCATAGGTAGGTACACCTAATTTTGGTAATGCCATTAAAAATTAATTCAATTCGTATATTTATTTAGCTCGACTTTTTGAGGCAAAAATGGTCGGAGATTTTTTTGGTGAATTGATGAAATCAAAAAGTCAAATTCGCTACACAGTTGTTGATAAATTATCAGCGAAATCAGAATTGAGTAGAGTTGTGTCTCTAGAATTAGAACCAGAAGAATTAAGAGTTTGATCTTGATATACTACACTATGACTCTTATAATAAAAGTTAGCAGAAACTCTAGTCAATTGTGATGTACCATAAGATAAAGGAACTGTGTCAATTGAATATGGATAACATTCTTCCATAATGTATGAAATTCCTGCTCTCTGGTTAGGTGCTAATGGTCCTTGATCTGTCTTTGTAATTCTTGCTGTACAAGCATATTCTTTCGGATATTTTAATCTAATTGCTCTGTTAAACAACCTAGGATTCTCATTTTTAATCCCAGTTAAGGATTTATCGGTATTTTTAATAGGAGCATTGTTATCTGATCCATCAAATATAAAGTTATGCCATCCTGTTAAAAACTTCAATGGTGTCATATTTACATCACACATCCATGATAAAGAAAAGTCAGTAAAGAATCTAGCATAAGGATAATTCATTTGGTTCTCACCAAGATATCTTCCTTGTAACTGTCCTGTTGCTGCTTGAGTATTAGGTAGTTGTGCTTCATCACATAGCAACTTAACCAATCCACCAACATTAGATGGATCAGTTGAAAGGACATTGCTTAATTGAAATTCATCTAGATATCCCTTCAAATCTTGAGTTAATTCAAACTGTACCTCATATCCATTTGACATGGACATGTTGCCACCTTTGGCAATTGCATTGATGAATGTATTAATCGACACGCTAAATAAAAACGGAAGGTTTAATAATAATTATGTCATACTCTGGAACTTACAAACCAACTAATCCACGTAAGTATAAAGGTAATCCCACTAACGTTATTTATAGGTCATTATGGGAAAGAAAATTTATGCACTTCTGTGATCATACAAGTACTATAGTTGAGTGGGGAAGTGAGGAAGTGGTAATCCCTTACAAGTCCCCTATTGATGGGAGATCTCACCGTTACTACCCTGACTTCTACATCAAAGTAAGAACTAAAACTGCTGGTATGAAGAAGTATATTATAGAAGTAAAACCAAAGAAACAAGTACAAGGACCAGTCGAAAAACCAAAACGAAAGACTACTGCTTGGAGAAGAGATGTGTTAACATTCATGAAAAATCGTGCCAAGTGGGATGCTGCAGAAGACTACTGTAAGGACAGGCAGATGAAATTTTTAATCCTTACTGAAGATCACCTAGCAATTAAGAAGAATGCCAAGCACCGTAGGTAAAGGGTTTGGATCAAGTTCAGTTGACACTTCATCCTACCAAACAATATTTGAAAAGATAAAAGACCAAGCTGGTAGTCAACAAAGAAGCTTGAGTTGGTATAAAAATACTATCCATAGACTAACAGGTGAATACACAACTGATAATCTAGTTACTGCTGAAAAAAGAGACTCTTATGATGATAGTGAGGAACAGGATGGTAATGTATTACGAACTACAGTAAGACAAGGACACTTATATCTTTTTGAGTACAAAGCAAAGAGTAAATGGTTGCCTTACTATGATAGATTTCCTCTTGCATATGTATTTAAAAGAGATAGAGATGGATTCTATGCAGCAAACTTTCATTACTTACAGTACAGGACTAGACTTAAGTCAATGAAAAAATTAGAAAGAGGTATGATTGACATACCTCGAAATATCATACATAAATACTTGAATAGTAATGTAGAAAGTCTCTTCCTAGATTTACATAAAGATGAATGGGACACATCTATACTTCTACCTGTTGAGGATTTTGTTATGACTAGTAGAAGAAATAGAACACAGTTCTCTTATGATAAAGAACTAGTGTGGGAAGAGATAAAAGAAAATGAAAATGACAGAGTGAAAGCAAAAGCAATCATACAGGATTACTAATATGGCAGGAAAGGAAACAGCAGCAAAAAGAAATAAAATTGACTCATTGAAAGATTCAAAATTGAATAAAGGTAATTTGGATGCAGTGGTATATGCAAGTCCTAGATTAAATGATGGTAAGGTTGGTTCTGAATCAAATACCGTTAGATATCCTGCATCCTCTCCTATATCACCAGACACTGACTATGTTTCTATAGATTTCTTCAACTATATAAAACCATTTAGTGATAAAGCAATGGAGGGTGCTGAAAATACTGGGGGACTCTATCAGAACTATGGAGGGTTTAGTGAAGAGTCTCTAACCAAGGAAAGAGCAGAAGGATATAAATCTATACTACTATTCATGCCAGAGGATATTCAGGCACAGTATGGTGCTAACTGGGGTGGTGTAGGTGTAGGTGTAGGTCAAGCAAATGCTGCAAGTTTTATTGGTGGAAAGGCTGGATCAATTAGCGAAGCAATTGGGAATACATTTGAGGCTACAACAGGTGGACTTAAACTATTGGGTTATGATATAGCAAAACAAGCAATAAATAAAGGTCTGGGTGGATCAATGACAACCAACCAATTAATGGGTGGTGTGTCAGGAACTATCGTTAACCCTAACGTGGAATTAATGTATGAAGCACCCGAATTGAGAGGATTTAATTTAAACTTTAAGATGATGCCAAGGAGTGAGACAGAAGCTAAAAATATTTTTACTATCTGCCAAACATTAAAGAAAGCAATGTTACCTTCATTTGGTGGTACAGTAGGAAAAAATGAAGAATTCACATCTGGTGCATTATTAACGATACCAAAAATTGTCAGTGCTAAATTTATGACAGGTAATAAATTAAATAAATATGTTACTCAATTTAAACCATGTGCTATCACTAATGTTAATATAAACTACACACCAGACGGTAGTTATGCAACCTACGAAGATGGTTCTCCTGTAGCAACATTGCTTTCAATACAATTTAAAGAACTCAAACTCATATTCGAAAACGAAATACCACTATCAGACGAACCCATAGCAACATATTGATATGTTCTTCTCACTAATACCAGACATCGAGTATGATGTTAAACCAATCAAGTTTCCTTACACTAAATCTGATTTCATAACTGCAAAGAATTTCTTCAGAAGATTTGAAATCAATGAGGATATATTCTCATACACTGCAACGTTTAATAAGTATGCAGTGATAGATGGTGAAACACCTGAACAGGTAGCAAAAAAAGCATACGGTGATCCATTTCTTGACTGGGTGATACTAATAACTAACAATGTTATCAATCCTTTATTTGATTGGGCAAGATCAGACAATGCTGTAAGAAAGTATTGTGAAAAAACTTACATCGATCCTTACAGTGAGATACTATACTATAAAACCCGTGAGATCAAGAGTGGTACTTCAATGACCACTGATCTTACGGGTAAAAATATAAAAATAAATGCTCTTGATGCTGGTATCAAAGTAGATGAGAAGTTCTACAACACACCGTTCTCATTCTTTGATGGCAGTCAAGTAATTACTATGGCAGGTTCAGAAGTATGTGACCCTGTTAATGCATACAATCATGAGATAGAGGAAAATGAAAAGAGAAGAGAAATATATTTACTGAAGGGTAGATTCCTAGATGCATTCGTAACAGAATTTACAGAAAAAAATAGATATGAATCATCAACTGATTACATATCTCAAAGAAGTAAAAAGACAGGAGTATAATTACTCCTGCTTTTCTTCGTGACTTTGTAGTGCTTCTAGTATTCTAGACATGTCAAGTGTCGTTAGTTCTCCGTCATCTGTCCACTTTAAAGTAGAGTATGACTCGGTTTGTCTATCGTTGTGAGTAAAGTAATCTCCTGACATTGTTTTGTGTGGGGTTCCTCATAATAATTTATCATAGTTTTCACACAAAACAGGGTTTTCTTTATAGTATCTTTCGGTTTGCTTTACGTATCAATAGAATGAACGAATCGATTCATAATTTTCAAGATCTTTCTTACGAACTATATTAAATGATATAGATATTCTATCTTCATTAGTATTATTAGGTTCAACCTCATGCTCCAACCAACAGGGAAATAATAATAACATATTTTCTTTTGGTTGAATTGGATAAACATTTGATGCACCCTTCCCAAAATACCTACTATCTGCAAAAGAACCAACTATGCTAGGTCTAGGATCAAAGAATATAATGTTACCAGAATCTTTAGGAACTTTGACATAATAAACACCTGAAAGTAAAATTATTCCATCAGCATGAGTATGTCTTCTATTATGAGCACCACGACAATTAATGTTCACCCACATACTATGCCCGATAAATAAATCTCCTAATTCTGGATCATCATATCTAGGTACAGCATTTTGTATAGAATCTATTAATGGTTTATAATAAAACCCATGTCCCTGATACCCACCAGCATTTGAATAATTTACAGAAGGATTTACTTTAGAAAACTTATCTATCTCCCTTCTCAATTCATCAACATTCAAATTTAAATCATCCGACCATAAAGTACTGGGGAATAAACCATATTCTTTCATCTAATATTTCCTCTTTATAAAAAAAGACCCCCATAAAGGGGGTCGTCAGACTTATTCTTCTGCTAACTTTTGAAAGTAAGAGAGAGCATCATCCTCCTCTGGTGTTGAGGTTGGAGTCGATGGGACTCTATCAACTTTATCAACCACCACAGGTGTTGGTTCATACTCTTCGTTTGCCTGTTCCTGTTGTACAGCAGGTGCTGTATTAAGTACAGCATTCAAACGTTGCTGAAGTTGTTCATATGTTTTGAACTGATCTGGTGCTGTGAATGCTTCCAAACTGTAAGCAGTCTTCCAGATAGTTTCCATCTCTTCATCATCAGTTGATAGAGCAGCAGGTGCTGCAAATTCAGAACTATCATAGTTCCAGAAACCAGCAACTGTTTTGATCTTCAACTTGAAGTTAGCACCTTCCCAGAAATCAAATACATTTATAGGAGTCTCATCTTGAAACTCTGGTTGCATTGCAGCGAGGATCTTATCATGAATCTTCTTGCCATACTTGTACAAGAACACTTTACCCTCGTTCTCTGGGTGCTTTGGATCACTAACAACATAGATGTTAGAGTAGTAGGATAACTTACGCTTGCGTTGACGAGCGATATCCTTATCAGATTCTACGCCACTGTTCCATAACTGATTGTTGGCAGCACTAACTGGATCGTTATTACCCAATGTAGTTAGAGAGTTCTCTATGAACCAACCACCTGGTCCTTGGAATGCGTGAGCATATAACTTTGCCCATGGTAATGCCTCCCCATCAGGAGCAGGGAGAAAACGGATAACAGCATATCCATTACCTGTAGCGTCAAGTTCGGGCCTCCAGAGTCTCTCGTCGGCACCTGCTTTAGCATTGCTGGACTTCTCTAGTTCTTTTTGTAAGAACTGGAAATTTGTCTGGGACTTACGCTTTAAATCTGCGAATGTCATTTTATTTTTTACCTCTTTAGATTTGGCTTGTACGACTCGATGGTCATGTAAACATTATATCATAGGCAGAAGGTCGAGTCAACCCCCTTCTGCCTCTTTACGTGCTAGTTCAGTCATCATATCTATCCTTTCTAACAGTTCTTTGAACATGTTTTCAAGGTTATCATTGTCTTGAGCACCAAACATTACTGCTGCTGCTCTTAAGTTCTGTATCATTACTTTTGCTTGTGGATCATCAGACAACTTAAGTCGTGCCCAAAAGATCTGTTGCTTTTCTATCAATGATTTCAACTTAAAGAAATAATCTAATCTTTTTTTCGGTGACAGTGCTGGGAATGTGTTAACTGATCTGACACAAAACTGTTGTAGTTCTGTTATCTCTTGCAGTTCACCACGTACCATCTCTGACTTAAAAAAATCGCTCATACTAGTATTAACTTTGCTCTTGATGTTTTCTTAATGAAGTTTAACTTCTGTGCATCATATTTAAGCTTTTCTTTGAGTGGTTTTGATATCAATTTTGATACGGATTCCACCTCAATCTCTTTTGTTTCACAGTAATGTACAATGGCATCAATATAGTTCATAGTATGTTCTGATGCAATCTTCTCAACATCCTGCGAAAATTTCGCAGCAGTCATAAATTTATCCTCTAGTTTTATTTCGGGCATGTTTTTCGTTGTACTCCTGAATATATGATTGTAATCGTACAAGGTACTCCTTTTTGGGAGAAACAATCTTTACCTGTGTGTCTCCGTTTTCACA
>Ga0163180_10000910_pt1 | contig 16980 bp, 15 predicted proteins | sample AtlANTMetagenome_2_FD_109647 | JGI IMG/M metagenome (GOLD analysis project Ga0163180, IMG submission 109647) | Marine eukaryotic phytoplankton communities from the Atlantic Ocean - Atlantic ANT 4 Metagenome | ecosystem: Environmental > Aquatic > Marine > Oceanic | place: North Atlantic Ocean...
ACTGCCATCGAGGTGTACTCATCGTCGGATGTACCCACCCACCAGCTGCGCATGTGGTCGACGGCTGCAGAGGCGGCTGAGGCCGCACTGGATGCTCCTCGGGCCATAATGATGGCCTTGCCTCGTGTAGAGACCGTCTGCATAAAGTCGCCCTGGCCCCAGGATTCACCCACCTGATTCACGACGGGGTTGCCATTAGAGGTGGCGTTGTAGAAGTCCGGAAACATGGTGTTGGAGTGGTTTCCCCAGATCGCCAAGTTCTTCACGGATCCCGCAGTGACACCCAGCTTCTTCGCAATCTGCGCTTTACCGCGATTCTCATCGAGACGCGTCATCGCATGAAACTGACTATTGGGAATGTCTGGAGCCGAATGGCACGCAATCAACGCGTTGGTATTGCAGGGGTTGCCCACGACCAAAACCTTGACGGTCGGCTTCGCATTGTCGTTCAACGCCTTGCCTTGGCCCGTAAAGATCGGCCCATTGATCTTGATGAGGTCTGCCCGGTCCATATCTTTGGAACGCGGCCGCGAGCCCACAAGGAAAGCCGCATCCGCATTCTTGAAGGCCACATTGGCATCATCTGAAGTCTCAATGCCATGGATGAGCGGAAACGCCGCATCCTGAAGCTCCATCACGACCCCTTCGAGTGCTCCCATCGCAGGAGGAATCTCGAGAAGCTGAAGAATGATGGGCTGATCAGCCCCAAAACAGTTTCCGGACGCGAGCCGAAACAAAAGAGCGTAGCCAATGTTGCCAGCGGCTCCAGTGACCGCAACGCGGATGGGTTCCTTCATGAGTTCTTCCTACTTGTAGCCAAATTGGGCTTCGTGAAAATCGCCGGTATCGATCCATTTTTGGATGACCCGATCTAAAACTTCGCTGGTGACTTCGGTGGCGCCCCACTTTTCAGCGTTTCCTTCCACACTTTCCATGACCTGACCCAATACGAACGGTGGAATGTTCTCCACTCTGGCCCAAGCTTCTGGAGCCCACTCCAGCTTCTTGCCTTCGCGCTCCATATAAGCCTCACTGACCTCGCCCCACATGTCGTATTTGGTCTTCATAATCTCTGGCGTAATGACCCGTCCCAGATCCTTTTTGACCGCCGTCCACTCGACACGCCATTTCGTCATCTCCCGACAAAAGTCCGGGACGTTCTTCAGCTCAGCTTCCGCTTCTGGGGTCCATTCAAAGTCGTACTTGGCGGTGTCTTCAGCGAGTGGATGGCCATACCCCAACTGCTTACCCAGCCGGGACATGAAGGCCTCTGAAATGGCCGACATATTTTTCTCTTTGGCTCGCTCCTCAGCGACACCCCGTGTCAGATCTTCGGCACGCTCTGCAGCGAACTTACCGACCGAGATCATGCGCGTTTTGGCTTCTTCAACCTTCAATTCGCCACCCTCGGTCCATTCCGGGCCTTGTTCTTCAGACTGAGCCTCAAACATCCCATGAGCAGGGCATTCCGCCGGTGGAACCGAACCCGCCTTGGGTACCGTCGCATGGGCCTCACCCGTCATTCCTGATGCTGGACATTCCGCCGGTGGAACCGAACCCGCCTTGGGTGCCGTCGCATGGGCCTCATCCGTCATGGCTGATGCAGGACATTCCGCCGGAGGGGCTTGACCCTTTTTGACGTCGGCATGGGTGGTGTCGGCCGGCATTCCAGACATCGGACATCCACCGTCAGCTTTTGCCTCACTGGACGCCTGAGCTTCCTGGACATTAGCCTGAACAGGCTCCACCTCTTTGCTCGCTTCTTCTGCTGCTTTTTCTGCTGCCTTGTAGCCAGGAAGCGCTCCAATCTTACTCTTGATTTGGTCTGCAGCCGACTCGCCAGACGAATAGCTGCCCAACATCTCGGCCATCATCTTGCGGCCTTCCGCAATGCCCGTCTCGCACAGTTCCAAATCAATATGTGCCGCTTCGGCCTTCAACGCATATTGTTCGACGCGGTCACGAGTCATGTCGCGCATGAAACCCGCAGGCACACGACAGATACGCGTCCATGCTGCATCCGTCCACTTCCACTCCGAGCCCTTACGATCGGTAGCTTCTTCATCTGCTGGCCGCTCTTCATCTTGAATGAGCACCTTGAGAACTTCTCCTTTATCGGAGAGATAGCTGTTCTCAGCAAGGTCCTGCTGAATCAAGTCCAAGGCAAATTCATTGGTCACTGTTTCGATACCGCGAACCCGAGCCGTCTTCTCAATTCGCGCTTTCGACCGTCGCCGATCGTAGCCCTTAGGGACCCGGGCCAATGCTTGTTTGGCTTCAATGGTCCACGTCAACCGCTTGCCATCAAATGTATCTTCGACCACAAGATCGCCTGATTCCAACTCACCTGCAGCTTCGATGGCCTCACGGTCAATCATCTGGAACTCATCGCCAGAGGTCTTACACACCGGACACTGTTTGGGCTGATAATCCTTCGCAGCGTAACCACACTCCGGGCAAATAAAGGTCTTGCCGAACGTGTAATCATCGACCTGTTTGGCCATTTCCTCGGCGACATAACCCATGGACTGGGCGGCACCCGGCGGCAACAGGTCACCCATCGCCTCGTTAATCACCGCCGCCGTAATCACGGAAAAGCCGCGCTCGATCGCCCAACGAATGATCGCCGTTGTGGCAACGCCTTTCACAAAGCCCGGCACTCGAGCCATCTTTGAAAGGGCAGCAGGGGTCCACTCCACACTCTCGGCAGCCTGAACATCGACAGGGGGCGTGAATTTCTGACTGGTGACCAAAACGTTGCATGGCGCAATCCGCAAAAGGTTTTCTGCTGTCGCTCCGATATCCATTTCATCCTGAGAATGGACGCCGATTCGGCCCAACACCAGCAACGCCGGTTCGGTCTTGCGAACATATTGGAGAATCTTCTCGTAAGCCTTGCCGTCCAACAACACGGCGCGTGCCTGCACCCCATCGTCTTCGGCTACTTTGCGCGCGACATCAAGATGGGCTTGGTAGATCTTCGCCAGACCCGTATCGATAATCTCTTCATGCAGCTTCTCTTGGTCGGCAAACTTGAAAACCTTTGCTGCCTTCTCCGAGAGCACGCCCACGATCCCATTGAACAGCGTGTAGTGCAGATACGGGTCGTACACACCCACCGCTTCTATGCGTCGATTAAACTTCTTGGCCAACTGAATGGCGATTTTGAGTCCATGATAGCTCCGTGGAGAGCCATCGATGCACACCAGAATTGCACCCTTTTCACCTAAGTACTGGCCATCGCTAACGTTGAGTTTTGCGGGCTTTTTAACCACCAGGGTGTCGGTCTGGCTTCGACGCAAAAAGCGCTCTACTGCCGAACCTAGGGGAGCGACACCATCGCCCCGTCCCCAGGCGCCAAACACCATGAGGTCCTCTTCGGAATCGCCCATATAGGACAACAAAGACTCGTATACAACCCCATCCAAACGTTCCGAGCCAAAGCTTACACCCAGGTCATCCGCCTCGTCGGCAAGCCATCCGGTGCGAACCTTTCCTGCGGATTCGGGGGCGTTTTGGGCATCCGCTGGGGTGACGGACTCCAGCATCTCGCGAAGCCGGTCGATACGGGACGCGGCGCGATTCGACTCATTGACATGAACAGCAGTGAGCCGAGAGCTGAGCCCTTGAGCCCACTCTAAACCGACATTTGCCGCACCTTTCGCCCAGTCCGATCCATCGATAGCCACATGAATATTTGTGTACATCACGCCCTCCCAAAAAACGAAAACCCCCCGACTTTGTCGGAGGGTCTCCCTCTAACGGATCCGCGCCCGTTTCGCCCGACGGATCACCTATTCAGCAGCGGCTTCCTCAGCAGGAGCTTTCACTGGCGGTGACCAATTGGCTTGTTTGGCGAGCTCTTGCTTGAGCTCCATCGCGGCTGGAGTATCTCGAAGCGCGATGAGCGAATCCACATAATGCGTGACAGCCCACAAATCCTTCTCGTCGAGAGTCCCCTTCCAAGCGGCCATTGCCGTTCCGTTTACACCCGCACCGATGATTCGATACAGAGAGCGCTTGCTGTCCCAGTTGGATTCACCGGGATCGGGACGCACTGAGCGTGTGGGGTTGAGCGTGTAGTCAGGGGGCAGGTTGGTTTGTTCCACACCCAGGACGTCATACTCCGTCACTTGTCGCACAGAATGGTACGGATCGTCGCGAGTTTCCGGCTTCTTGCCTGCCCGTTTAAACGCACCGTGAACGTATTCTTTGCTGCCATAAGCTGGGTGACATGACTGACAGTTCGCCACACCATGATAAATGTACTTGCCATACGCCACGGCCTCTTCGGACTTGTCGGCCCACGGATCGTCGGACAACTCAATGGGCGAACCGATTTCATTTTCGGGATCCCGCCAACCTTCATCCTCAGGGGAAAAGGTCTTGATGTAGTGGATGATGTCGTACATCGCATCATCCTGGATGTCCCAAGGCAGCATCGCTGTTCCGTGCAAACCGCCGCGAATCACGTCGTAAAGCATCTTGTCCGAGGGAAGATCACCATCGACCATCCGTACAAATTTATACTTGGCCTGACGCAGGTCTCGAGGTGCTGGGCGCAAACCAGGAGACGATGGTCCACGGCCATCCCCTGCCAAACCGTGGCATGCATAGCACTGACGTACGTACATCTGCCGACCGTTATCGAGCGATTCTGCGGGGATACTCTTCCCACCCAGAGTGACATCGGAAGTGTATGGCTCCTCGAATGCAACAGGGTCTTTACAACCTGTGAAAACGACCAGAGACAATGTGAGCAGCGCGGGTGCAAAGCGTCCAATCATGACGACCTCTTGCTTTAAAACACGTAAACGAGAGAAAAAATGACCAACCACACGGCCCCAACAAAATGCCAGAACATTGAAGCCACCTGTGCACGTGAGTCCCGGATTTCAATATGAGATGCACGAGGAACAGCCACGTACATCCAAATCAGAATTCCAAGACCCGCTAGAACATGCAGCGCATGAAACGCGGTCAAAAAGTAAAACAAAGATGCATACGGCCCGACGGCCAAGGTGAGCCCAGACTCCCAGAGTTCAACCCAAACTCCTGCCTGGAGACCGATAAATAGAATCCCCAGCACAATCGATCCCAGCGCAAAACGCTGGAAACGACGCATATCGGCCAAACGAATCTGTTTCCGTGCCGCTTCCACAGCGACACTGCTTCCCATCATCATGACAGTGATGAGACTCGGCACCACTAGAGAAGCCTGCGGGACACCCGGAGGAGGCCAGGCCACGGCTCGAATCCGCAGAAGACCGTAGGCGTAGAACAACGCAAGGAACATCATGGTGAACGAAACCAATGCGAGGATCATCCCGACATGGTTCGTCACGCGTACCGAACGTTCCGATGGGAACGCTATAGGTATGCTTTTCTGGCTCGCGATGTTCATCATAAGGGTTGACTCAGCTACTCCTCGGAAGCATGTGGCTCTGCGCCGTGATCATCATGGTGGTGATGACCCGTGCTGACCGGTTCTGGAAGCTCAGGATCTGAACCGTCCAACGTCTCCCATTGCCCCTGCCAATCTTTACCGAGCTTTTCGATGCACTCAGGGTTTGAGTACTCATGCGGCCCGCAGGTCACGATGGGGATTTGCAAGAAGTTGTATACCGGCGTGGGGTTCGCAACACTCCACTCCAATGTTCCAACCTGCCATGGGTTCTGCTCGCACTCCGGGTTCTTTTTGAACACCGATGTGAACCAGTTGATCACAAAGAATATCTGACCAAAGGCAAGGAAGAATGCAAAGTAGCTGGTCACCTGATTGATTCCGAGTAGGTGCTCTGTAAACGCATACTGGAACGGGTCATAAAGACGACGAGGTTGTCCGGCATACCCCGAAATGAGTTGCCCGATAAAGACCCCGTTGAGCCCAATGAACGAGAACCAGAAGTGCCAGCGGGCCAAACGGTCGTTCATCAAGCACCCAAACATCTTCGGGAACCAGAAGTAAATCGCACCAAATGTCGCCAAGAATGCCGCAGAGGCCATCGTGAGATGGAAGTGACCGACAACAAACATGGTGGCGTGCAGATAAAGGTCCGTACTGATGGTCGCCAACGGAAGACCGGTCAATCCACCGGAACCGAACACGAAAATGGTACCCAGCGCAAACATCATCGGCACCGTCTTGCGCATGGAGCCGTGGTACATCGTATGAAGCCAGTTCAAGAACAAGAGTTCTGCCGGAACACTAATAATGAGCGTCAACATCATGAAGCTCTTGCCCAACAGAGGCGCCATACCGGTGGTGTACATGTGGTGCCCATAGACGACGGCCGACATGATCGACACGGCGGTCATGGCCCATACTGAACCTTTGTACCAGTACGCAGGCTTGCGACTGAAGAAACTAACGAAGTCTCCCACAAAGCCCCAAGCAGGCAAGATCAAAATGTACACTTCCGGATGACCAAAGATCCAGAACAGGTGCTGAAACAAAATCGGGTCGCCGGCCCCTTCGCCAGCGAGAGCACCCGCGACGTAGAAGCTCGTACCGAACCAACGGTCCAATAGAAGCAGGATTCCACCGCCGGCCAAAACAGGCACGAACAGTACGTTCAGAATCGCGGTCAGGAACTGACCCCAAACCGTCAGCGGAAGTCGGTCCCACGTCATACCGGGTGCACGCAATCGAATCACGGTGGTGACGTAGTTCACTCCCCCCATGATCGTCGCCGTTCCGGTCGTGAAAATGGCGAGAACAAAAAGGCTCTGCCCCCATCCCGGCGTTCCGGCATTACCCGACAATGGCGGATAGGTGGTCCATCCCGCAGCTGCGGTTCCGTAAGGCACCATAAAGCTACCAAGAACCATCAAGCCCGAGAGTACCCAGGTCCAGAAGGACAAGGTATTCAATAGCGGGAAGGCCATATCACGGGCACCGATCATCAACGGAATCGTCAGATTTCCGAACGCACCGATCATCATCGGTGTGATGGCCCAGAAAATCATGATCAAGCCATGACTCGTAAACAGGCTGGTGTAGTGACCCGGAGTGATAACACCACCCGAATCGGAAAAGAATACCTGCCCAAGCACCGGGACAGGCTGTCCAGGGTAAGCCCATTGCCACCGGATAAACATGGCCTGCAGGCCACCGAGCAGCAGGAAGATCAACCCGCCCCAGAGGAACTGCTTGGCGATGACCTTGTGGTCACCGGACCAAATGTATTTCGCTATAAAGCTGGTCGGGGGATGGTGAACGGCTTGAAGCTGGTTGTACGCGTCAGTAGGTGCAGCCATGGCTTACAACTCCTTCCATGGCCAGCCCCAATGCGCATCGGTGTCATCGGGGTTGTAGGCCAAAGATGACTGATGAGAAACCTCATTCAGCCAAAGGTCATAGTCTTCTTGAGAGAGCACTGTGAGTTTGCCTTTCATCTTGTAGTGGAAAGCGCCACAGTGCTCGGCACATGCAATATCGAATTCACCGGTCTCTTTGGCCTGAAAGACCAGAGGAGAGACCGTACCGGGGACGGCATCCGTCTTCACCCGCATGTTCGGCAGGTTGAACGCGTGAATAACGTCGGAACTGGTGAGTTGAACGAGAACGGGTCGATTGACCGGCACGCGAATATCGTTGAGCGTTATCGCGTCGTCTTGGGTGTTCCACTTGCCGTCAGGCCCAGCGTAACGACCATCCCACGCCCATTGGTGGGCATTGACTTCGATCTTGATGGTTTCCGGATTGTCATCATACTCGCCGAAATTCCAGAAGACCTCGTCGAGGTCAATCATGGCGTTGACGTAAAGATTACCGTCCACAACCAGGAAGATGACTCCAGAGATCGACAGGGCCACAGCAATTTGCTTGCCCGCATCTCCATGATCATATTCTGCTGGATGACTCTCATCGTGCTTGAACATCGCAATGGCCATCCAGATGACCATGATGACGAAGAGCACAACCAGGAACCACATCGTTATATTAATCAGCCACGTGATGCGATGGCCATCGAGGGAGACGTCACGGGGCATGTCGTACCCCGTCTCCTTCTCGACTGCCGCGAACACATCCAGAGGCATGCCATAAAGCACGAGAGCGGCAACCAACTGGTACCACCTATGCTGAAGACGCTTCAAAAGGTCCATGACGACTACTCGGTGTCGGTAGGAAGAAGTTCGTGGCCTTCTGCCGCTGCACGACGCAGGGTAGGAACCACGGTTGCAACAATCAAAAACGGGAGCAAAATCATCGCCCCCAAGAGCATGGTTCCCGCATTGCCCGCGTCATCGCGAACCGCACAATAGGGACATGCCCACGCCAGAGACGGGGTCAAGAGCGCGATCAACGCACCCGCTGCCACATAGACTCTGGTCAATACCAGCATCACAGCTGCGTCCAATCCAGACGCCAAAGCGCCTCGGCAATTAAAACAGCTGCATAGAAAAACGGGATGAGCATCGATATCAACACCCCATTCCCCAAAGTCGGCGTGTCATGCGAAAGGTGCATGAAAAACCAACCAACAAGCACCGCTTTCACGATCGCCAGGCCAACCAGAGCAACAATCAGCAGCGTCTTGGAAATACCTGGAACAAAAACGACGCCAACTTCAAGAACGGTCAACACAAAAAGCAGGAAGAAAATGGTCCAATACTCTTTGCGGTTGATGTGAACATTGCTTGTATCTGTCTTCATCGCTCCCTCTCCTTACGCCGGAATCAGGTAGATAAAGGTGAAAACGAGGATCCAGATCAAGTCCACAAAGTGCCAAAACAGGCCGCACAGTTCGATGTGGTTGTAGTTTCCGCCATCGTACTTGCCCATGTAGGTGCGAAACGCCATCACAAAAAGGTAAACCGTCCCCGTCAATACGTGCATGCCATGAAAGGCCGTGATCAAGTAGAAGGTCGACGCGCGATGCGAGTTACCAAAAATAAGCCCATCCGCGATGAGGCCCTGGTGATGGAAAATAAATTCGAATGTTCCAAAGTACTCTTGCATTTGACCGCACAAAAACAACACGCCGCCAAAGGCCGTGGCCATCAGCCACCGGAAAGTATGTTTACGGTTGCCTTCTACACAGGAGGCGTAGGCCATAACCATGGTCACACTTGAGCAAATCAAGAGGAAGGTCAAACCTGCTGTGAAGTTGATCCCGAACTCTATGGGCTCACCAGGCATGACCCATTGGTCACTTCCGCCTCTTAGAATCCCGTATGCAAGGAGGAATCCCGCAAAAGTCAGGGCATCCGAAATAAGAAAGATCCACATTCCGATCTTTCCCATCGACGCAGAGCCCGTCCAGGCGTCCTCCGGCCATTGATCGAAAGGCAGTTCGTGGTGGTGGTCGTCAGCCGCATGCGCGCCCATCGATACCTCCGGCATCCAGGCAAAATCGGATGCAATTCTCTTCAGTTAGTTGGTCTCCCCCCAAACAGTCAGAGGGGTGCCGACTTGTACCACACCGAAGGAACCCTTGCAAGGGGCCATGGGCCTCCAAATTCATGGCCCAGAATCTCGCATTTTCATTACTTTGCAGATCAGAGAAATTCATACCCAGCGACCGACATTACCGGGTTTATGCGGCATTTCGCCGAATATTATACCAAGGCTGACCCCTATGCTTTGCCGGCCAATTCCGTCAGGGATAAACGCATCTCATGTCTACAAACACAAATCGTATTTCTGACTTTTTCGCCAACCTCGTTGGTCGCGCATCGTTCTGGTTTATCCTGGTCGGCCTCCTGTTTGGCAGCACCATCTTTCGGGGCATGACCACCGTCGTCCCCGACCCCCCCGCCAAATATGGCGTGGTGCCCGACTTTTCGTTGACCGACCAATCTGGGCAGAACTACGGAACTGAGGACCTGAGCGGAAAGATTTGGGTTTCAAACTTTATTTTCACGCGCTGCACCACAGTGTGCCCCATCTTCTCTGACAAGATGTCGACCCTACAAAAACGGACCAATAAAGCCGCCAATGGTCTTCAGCTTGTCTCCTTCTCGGTCGATCCCGAATACGACACGCCGGAAGTCCTCGCCGAATACAGCAAACGCTTCAGCGCAAACCCGTGGTACTGGCATTTCCTGACAGGTCCAACGGAAGATGTTCGCAACGTTGTGATCGACGGCATGAAAACATTCATGGGCGACGCAGCAGAAGTCGACGCGCCCGATGCCCTCATGCATGGATCACACTTTGTACTCGTCGATCCCGATATGAACATTCGGGGCTTTTACCAAGTGGATGACGAGAAGACAGTGGATCGTCTGTTGCTCGATATACAGCTCGTGATCAACGAGCGAGGATAGCGGCGACAAATAAAAACGCCGACCCAAAAGGCCGGCGTTCTCAATGCGCGTTGAAACGTATCGCTTACTTCGCGATCGCCACCGCTTCAGTCTCGGCTGCCGCACCGGGCCGCCAACTCTGGCTCGCGATGAGAAGATTGACTTCGGAAACCCGCAGGAGGTTGTCCGTGACGGATCCGATGTCATCGGAGCCCCCGTCAATGCCGATCCGACCGAGCGCCAAGGCCCAAGGCTTGGATTCGATCACATAGTCCCGAAGTGTGGCGACGGTTTCGCCCTCAAGAGTTTGAGCAGACACGCCGAGCCCCGCTTTGGCAACCAACTTCTTGGCAGCCTCAATGTGCTGACCCAGCAAATCATTTTCTGTCGCACTGTCACCAAGCACCGTGACGATCTCGATGGACTTCGAAGCTTTCACTGCGAGCGCGATGGCACCTTTTAGTGCGCCGTAGCTCTGTGCAGAACCATCCAGCGCGACGGCAATATTTCCGGGAGTGCTGAAGCCATCACTGTCCGGGTTGCGAACGACGAGAGTATCGACCTCAGTGCGACGCAAAATGCGTTCACAGACGGAACCGACCTGACTGTCTCGTACAGCACCCTGACCGAGCGCTCCCATAATCAACAAATCATAGTCATCTTCGCGAATATCTCCGACGAGAGCTTCAAAGTTCCGACCATCAAAATGTTTACGCTCAAAGTTGAGACCTTTCTCCTCTGAAAGCGTACCCATTTGGTCGAGATACGAATCCGAGATCAGGTGCAAGCCACGTGCGATCAATGCATCGTGAATCTTGCGCTGCTTTTCGAGCTCAGTCTCTTCCTTGTATTCTTCAGGAAGTGTGAACTCCATCTGCTTGAAACGTACATCATGCAGTTTCGCTGCGTATACATGGCTTCCTACCAGGCGGGCATCAAAAGCCTCGCCCAACTCAACGCCGAGTTTCATCGCCGTATTTGAGTGATCGGAATTGTCCAAAGGTACATGAATGCTGTTGTACATCGCGGGGTCTCCAAAAGTGTTGTGGTTTTGGTATCGCGTGGCCGACCCCTCTGTCAACGGTGACGGCTAGCGAATTACCCCTTGACCGAACCAACTGGGCATGTCACCTGGCTGTAGATGCAGCCGACACCTTCACTTCCAGCCGATCCAGGTCTTCGTCTCATGGTCGTCATGGCCTGCGTTGCTATTCTGGCTCTGATCACTGGAACGGTCGGCGCAGCCATCAAAAGAGACTGGGCCGCACTCCGATCTGTGGGTGGGCCTTTACTCACCCTGTCGATCATTTTGAGTTTTGGACGCCAGATCGCCCCGGCACATCCTTTTCTCATGGCCGGTATCGTCGTTTGGTGCGGGTTCAGCGCCCGTCGAACTCAGGGGTTGACCCGGTGGTCATCCGCGTTGGGCGGACTGGGGCTTGCTGCGGCGTATATGACTGGACTGCTACTCTTCTGATTCCGCGTTCGTCCGACCAAACCCTGCACGCATCATCAGCACCGAAGCCGACAACGCCACCACAACAAAAAACCAATTGTACGTATTGGTGGGCTCTCCTGCCCCCATCAGTTTCCCCTGCTTCATCAACAAGGTCATGGCCTTGATCCCTGGGAAGATGCTCATCACCTGCGTGAATCGTCGGTATCCTCGCCAAATGAACCGCGGCACGACCACCACCAATGCAGCACCCACCACAAAGAATGCCCACCAGGGAATTCCGTAGAAGTCGTGCTGCCGATCTGGGGTCAACTGGAGAGCAGCACCGAAAAGGTAGACACACCCGTAGGCAAAATAGCCCTGTGCCGCCCGCTGATACGAACGCATATGGCGGCTACGCCGCCCCAGCGTTCGAAGCATCGCCCTCATCATGATCGTCGTGACCATGATGTCCCAGTTCCGCAATCCAGACCACCATGCCGACCAGGGCAAAGAACAGGATCACGCAGACACTGACCACAATCGTGGCGTACCCAATAGCCGGAGTGAACGCGGTCACGGATGTGTCTTCCAGGACCTCATACACATGCCAGTGCTGACGCAATGATGAACGAACGAAGCCCATCAGCGCCATCAACCAGGTAAATGATACGGCCAAGAAGATGAGCGTGTACTGAGAACGGCTACTCACTTCACCCCAGCGAATGCGGCCCACTTCCTTCGCGCCCTTGAACAGTTTGACGTCGATGATCATCACCAGCACCATGACCACCAATACGGCCAATACTTGGTACGGCGACATGGCCACCCGCTTGGTGGACTCCAGCCACATTTCGGGAATGTATCCACCGACACCGATGACGATCACCACAGCAGCACCCAAACCAAAGAGCGCCGCCTGAGCTTGCTTGCCCGCCTTCGCCCAAGGAACCGTCGCTTCGAGGTTTCCTCTGCGATAGAGAATGAAGCTCAGGAATGTGGTGAGGATCATCAGGTTCACCGCCGTGTTCTTGGCGCTCATGACACCGAGAAGACCGAAGATCGGGTGGTTAGTACCCCCGATCGCCGTCACTTCAGCGGAGGTCATATAGACCTGAAGTGATTTCGGAGTCGCCCAGACCAGTACACATACGGTGATCACAGCGAGCAACCACTTGATCCATCCGGAGTAGCGCTCAGCGCCTTCGATCCGATCCATGCCCAACCACAAATAGTAGTTCGCTGCCAAGAACAAACCGCCGATAAGGACAGCCTGCATCACGAACAGCCAGGACAGGATTCCACCCATCATGTAGATGCCCAACTGCTGGTTGAACATGTAGATCTCATAGCCCAAATAGTACCCGGCGAACGGCAGTACAAGCAGAGCCAAGATGGCGATAAAGTTGCCCATGTACCCCATCCAGTCGTAGTGCGCGCGCGACTTGGGATCCTTGTTCGAGAGCCACTTGTACGCAGCATACGCACCCGCCACAGAACCGCCCATACAGATGTTGGCGATCAGCCGGTGAATATTGATGGGATGCAGCAAGAAGTTGAAAAAGGCAGCGGAACGATCCAGAACCGCTCCATCCACATCCAGTCCGGCGGGCGCCATCATAAATGTTGTCCATGCATTGGCCACCAGCATCAGGGTCACACCAAACACGTTCAGAAGCAGCCCTAGGAAAAGGTGCATCTTCCGATTAATCTTGCCCCACCCGTAGTAGTAAAGGTACAGGCTGAAGGACTCACCAAAGAACATGGTGGCATACAGATACATCGTCGGCCCAAAGACCTCGACCAGGTAGGTCATCAGTCTCGGATACATACCGATCAGACAGAACGTCAGAATCGCACCCAAAATGGATGTGATCGAGAATGCTGTGGTCATCAGCCGAGCGAACTCGTGGGCCACATCATCGTACTGCTTGGCCTTGACCTCGTCCTTCGAGACGTACCCTAGCCCTTCAAGAAAGAGCACCATCATAGGAACGGCCAGGACAAATGCTGCAAAAAGCAAGTGCAACTGCGCCAGGATCCAGATGATCACACGAGAGTTCAAAAAGCCAAAAGCCGAGTCCGACTCGAACAGCTCTCTGTACTGAATATCACCACCAAAAGGATCCGATTCAGCAGCCCATGCTGTCGAACCGAAGGCCAACGCCACCAAAACCAGACCAAGCATCCCGAGGAACGGTAAAAGCCGATCCTTATTTGAACGCGACAATATCTTTTGCATCACAACCTCTATGCACGCGCCGAACGATAACGATTCGCGCGCCGAGTTTCAATAACCTGTGCTCGGCGCACGACACCCTTCATAACTAATGTAAAAATCGAAAAACGGCTCATTGCACCAGCAAAGGCCAACAATCGTTCGATCTATTCCAAATGTTCGATTTGCTGAACAGGCATTGAGGGTATATTCGTGCCCCAGAGACCCGAATTTCTCTACGCGCGGGTCCCCTGCGCGTAGGCCCTCCGGGTTTTAGACAGTACCCCTGGGTTTAGAATGAAGAACCTCGTAAACATTGCCCTGTTCACCGTCATCGTGTCGGCTATCTACACCGGCATCGCACAAATTTTGCCTCAACTCGAAGGTAAGGCGCCGCCCAAAGTGGAATTCGGCGCAAACACCAGCGCTGAGGATCTCGCGGTAGCGGGCGCAGAAATTTATGAAACCAACTGTACGCAGTGTCACGCCATGAGCGAACCGGGTCGGTGCCCACCCCTCGGAAATATGGGAGCACTGGCTCACGATCGCGCCAAGGAGCGGGGCAACGGCTTCACAGATGTCGACTACCTGGTAGAAGCCCTGTGTAAGCCAGGAGATTACCTCGTCGACGGGTATGGAAACATCATGCCTCCTCAACAAAAGGCGATGAAACCGGGCCAACTTCAAGCCGTTGTCGCCTATCTGCAGACTTTAGGCGGCGACGCCACACTCAAGGGTACCGACACAGCCGCGTTTGAGAAATTTGGCTGTGGCTCGTCGTCATCCGGTGGCGGCGGGGGCGGCGGAGGTGGCGCAGTCGCTGAACTCAAGCCTGTCGGTTCCCCCGAGGAAGTATGGGCCGAATTCGGCTGTGAAGGGTGCCACGCACTCGATTCAGATGAACCTAAAACGGGCCCGAGCCTTAAAGGTATTGGTTCCAGAATGGAAAAATGGGAGCTGCTCGATGCGCTCATCAATCCCGACTCCGTCATCGCAGAAGGTTATGACGGAGGCGTAATGGAAGGCGCGATCGCCGCGCGTGATTTTTACTCGCGAATGTCAGGCAAAGACTACAAGGCCTTTGTTGACTGGCTGAGCACCAAGTAGGGAGGTTGAGAGATGCTGATTTCGACCCTTCTCTTCGCAGCGGCCTGCGCGGCTATATTTCTTAATCGAAAGAAGATTGGCCTGTTCTGGTCCGGTACCGTCTTCTTTGTCGTCACCGTGCTCTACTTGCAGCACGGGATTGACCCGCCGGCTCCCGCCGCGCTCGTTTCGTTATACGCAGGGACCGCCTTCTTGGCCATGCTCTTGTATGTGACGTCAAGCAAGCAAGCGATGGACGATGTCTGGAAGCCCATCAAGTCCGTCATGGTCGACGCCGACAAAAAATGGACGCTCTATGGTCTGCTGATCACCATCCCTGGTGTCCTGGCATTCCAAACCTATATGAGCAACCTCCCGTCGACCGACGCACCTCCCCGAATCCGTTCGGTCCACCCGCCTCCCCCCAATTCCATCAAGGTGAAATCGCCAGGAATGGCCGAAGCGAGCGAGTTCAACGTGATCTCAGGCGATAGTCCTTTCCGGGCACTGTCGGACGCATCACCAACGAAGTTCGCTGAGCATGTCGCTCGAGGCAAGGTCGTCTACTATGAAAACTGCTTCTACTGCCACGGAGACACCCTGGCAGCGGACGGACATTACGCCAAGGCGGTGAACCCGCTCCCGGCTAACTTCCAAGATCCAGGTGTTCTTCCTCAACTCACCGAAGCGTTCCTCTACTGGCGCGTCGCCAAGGGCGGCCCCGGAATGCCGGATGCCGGTGGGCCGTGGGATTCGAGCATGCCCGCCTGGGAGAACTTCCTTTCCGAGGACGACATGTGGAACGTCATCGCTTTCCTGTATGACTACACCGGCTACAAGCCTCGCGCGGCCGAAAGCGTGGAGGGTCACTGATCATGATCTCCATTCTCTTTTCGCTCATTGTTGCAGTTTCCAGCACAGCCTTCGCTGCTCCTGGCAACATTGAAAACGGCAAAAAGGTTTATGACCAACGCTGTGAACAATGTCACGGTGCCGATGGCGCCGCCGATGGCGCCGCAGCCCCGTTCGTTTATCCTCGCCCACGGGTGTTCAAGGACAACAGCATCTACAAATTCGCAGTCACACCGGACGGTGTGATTCCGACAGATGAAGACATTTATAAAGTCATCGCTGAAGGTATTCCTGGCACATCCATGCCGGGCTTTCCGATCGTCACCGAACAAGAGCGGTGGGATCTCGTGGCTCTGCTGAAAAGTTGGTCCGAAGACTTCTCCGATCCAGAGTACATCGCAGAAGCAAAACCCATCCCTGAATTAAGCTGCCCACCGATTGCAGCTAGCCCAGACTCCATTGCGAAGGGCCGCAAAATCTACGAAGACAATATGTGCTCGGATTGCCACGGTAAAGAAGGTCGTGGCGATGGGCCCAACTGGGCCACACTCGCAGAGGACTCCTGGGGCAATATCTTGGTTCCTCGAAACTTGAGCAACCCAGAAAGTTTCCGTAATGGCTACAGTCAAGCGGACATTATGAAATCTCTCAGCCGGGGCCTCACCGGGTCGCCGATGGCCTCTTACCGGGACACCATTTCAGCTACCGATCGGTGGCACTTGGTGAATTACATCAAGAGTTTGTCCGAAGAGCCTAAGCCGGTCAAAGATGAACGAATTTTGGCCATAAAAGCCGAAAAACTTCCGGTGAACGCAAAAGATGAGTCGTGGGAGAAGGCCCCCATGGCTCGATTCTCCCTGCTGAGTCAGATCGTTGAGCCTCCACGACTGTTCTTCCCATCGGTAGAGTTCGTCAACGCTCAGGCGATCTACAACTCGCAAGGTATCGCCATCAAAGTGACCTGGGACGACCGGGAAAACTCGAAGGGTTCAAACCTGAAAGATGAGTACAAGGATCGGGACGGGACTGTCTACCGAGACACGGATCACCCCGATCAATTCGCGATTCAATTTCCGGCAAAGGAAGACAAGGACGGTGCGCGTCCCTATTTCCTGCTTGGAGACAAAAAGCGTGC
>Ga0163180_10000911_pt1 | contig 16954 bp, 25 predicted proteins | sample AtlANTMetagenome_2_FD_109647 | JGI IMG/M metagenome (GOLD analysis project Ga0163180, IMG submission 109647) | Marine eukaryotic phytoplankton communities from the Atlantic Ocean - Atlantic ANT 4 Metagenome | ecosystem: Environmental > Aquatic > Marine > Oceanic | place: North Atlantic Ocean...
CGAACAGATCGATCGTAAGCTGCGTGATCGCTTCGATGTACTCGAGGTCATTACGAACGCTGCGCTGTCCGGCGATATCAATTCGCTGATCGTTTCGGGTCCTGCCGGTCTCGGTAAGTCCTATACGGTCGAAAAATGCCTGGAATCCTGGGATCCTTCGGAGCATAAACATACCGTTATCCGTGGTTACGTCAAGGCAACCGGTCTCTTTAAGACTCTATATCAGTATCGCCAAAAGGGTAAGGTCATCGTTTTCGACGATTCGGATAGTCTGTTCCTCGATGATGCCACTCTGGCTATGTTGAAGGCAGTATGTGACAGTACGGATCGTCGTCGCGTTTCCTATCTGGCCGAGTTCAATATGATAGATGAGGACACCGCAACGGTCATTCCTCGTCAGTTTCAGTTCGATGGAACGATCGTATTCATCTCGAACCTGGACTTCGATGCGATAGCGGATAAGGGTGGCAAGCTGGCTCCTCACCTGACCGCAATGATATCACGGTCCCACTACATCGATCTCGCAATGAAGACTCGTCGGGACTACCTGATCCGTATGAAACAGGTCATCAAACAGGGTCTCCTCAAGAAGCGTGGTCTGTCAAAGGCTCAGGAGAAGAAGGTTGTATCCTTCATCGAGGACAACCAGGACCACATTCGTGAGTTCAGTCTCCGTATCGCTATCAAACTCGGCGATCTGGTTCGGCGTGATAGCCGCTCCTTCGAGAAGATGGCTCGCGTAACCTGCTGCAAGGGGCTCTAGTCCCCCTGCATTTTTTTTCATAGTTTCGTCTTTTTCACTAAAAAGGCTATTGACATATATAGTCGACTATGGTAGAATAACTATAATGGAAATTGATGATAAGGAAAACGTTATGGAAAATCTTCAAGCAGTAATCGATCGCAACATGGCCGAAGCTCAGCATGATCGCTGGGCCAACGACAAGAACATGCAGACCATGTTCATCGAGGACGCGGTCCTCGCCTTCGCTATTAAGAAGGACATCGAGGAGAAGAACTTCGAACGCGCTGCGAAGCGTTTGGAGAGACAGGATACCGTGATCCTTGAGCAGATCGTCCTCGCCGTTAAGGATGACTTCGATGCCGATGAGAGCTTCATCGGTACCGGCAAGGACTTCGTTTTCTTCAACCTCAACGTGGAGTTGGCCTAATGGAAGGTTTCTTGTTCAACGGAATATGGATCACCGATCCATTCATGGATGAAACCGGTCGTTTCCCGGTCGATCCGAAGGAGTACTACGGAATGGATGAAGAACTCAAAAGGCTTGGGGTCAAGCCTCTTCGTCACCCAACGGATGTCGATACTTCGACTCTGCCAAAAGGAGAATTTTAATATGAGTAAGGAAATGCTCGAGTATCTCGCTAACGGCGGGACGATTAAGGTCTGCAAGCCGATGAAGGCTAAGGGATCCGAAACTTTCAAGAAGAAGGGTCCGAAGGCTCATCGTGGAGCCAAGACGATCAATCTTCGCAACTCAGGAATGTCAAAGGCGAACTGATGACGATATATGTTGACATGGATGGAGTGATTGCAGACTTCTTTACGGAGCTCGCTGATCACTACGGAGTCAAACATTGGAAGGATCTTCCGAACAAGGATGAGTCCGTCAAGGCTCTGAAAGGGACCGACTTCTTTGGTCGGCTACCTAAGTTCGATACATCGGACGATCTGATCGCTTTCGTTGATGATGTTACCGATGGTACGTGGTCGATCCTCTCGAGTCCTCTTCGAGACGATCACGAGAACAGCTCCTTCTGGAAACGTCATTGGCTCGATAAGCATAACTACAATCCGCAGGAGGCGATCTTTACAGGGCGTAAAGAAAAGTATGCCACAAAAGACGGTGTACCTAACATCCTGATAGACGATCGTCCTGCTAACCTGGAGCGTTGGATCGCAAAGGGTGGTATCGGTATTCGTTACCAAGCCAACGAGAACACTCTTGACGAGTTGAAAGCAGAGGTTCTCGATGCGATGGATTAAAAGGAACGCATATCCTCTGTATCTGTTCCTTCTTGGAACCATACCATTAGTGTTTGCCCTCTCCGTTCCGTTGGTGTCCGGTATGCAGATGACTGTGGTATGGTTCACTTTTTTGCTCTTTACGAGTCTTGCGATTTTGGTGTTGTGGATCAAAAATGACTGATGGGATAAATATCATGGAAAAGGAGTACTACTTCGTGGGCACGAAATACTCAAAAGACGGGTGGAAGTACTATTCGGACAAAGAGGTCGAATGCGATGGCCATAACGCCAAGATATCGCACTACGTCATAACGCCAACGGGCACGGTGCTTGATATGGATTACTCGCCGTATCAGTATCCGACGAACGAGCATATCGAGCAGTTCATCGAGGCCTACATCGACATGCAGTCAAAGATGGCTGACGACCTAGACAGTGTCTAAGGTACTTTAAACGACGGAGTCGGTGGCACCATAATCACGCACTCGGCTCTCACCTCTAGAACATAATGACCCGCTTTGCGCTTTTGCTCGAATGCGGGTTTTATATATTCTTCGCATATCTCTGTAGTCGTAACCAGCTGATACTTCGATAACATATCTTCCTGTATGATCTGTCCGCTAATCGACGTGATTAGGGTAATGACGAATTCAATCATATCGTATGTCTTTGGGTCTTTTCGAGTCCTGAAACGAGACCGCTCATACCGGGACGCGTGTTACCGTAGTGATATACAGTGATGTTCGTACGATCCGTGTCCATCGATCTCCAAGGATCGATTACGATACTGCCCGGTGTAAATGGATGAAAATCGAATGCTTTTGGCCATCCTAAAAGATATGCGCATGGCGGAGCTTTCGAACCCTGCTTGGTCTTCTCGATTGGCCACTTATCGTACGTAACGGAGTAACCCATCTCCTCAAGATAGTATCCTACAAGGATGGATGGCGATCCCTCGAGTTGATCCACTCCCGGTTTGAAACCAGCGCCGAGTACAACGCACGGCATATCCTTCTTTACACCGACCTGACCAAAGAACTTTGCGATGTTTCGAGCCTGCTGCTCCCGAGCCACCATGATTGCATCGAAGAGGTCGTAACCGAAGTCGTGCTTTTCCGCAAATGAACGTAGAGCAATGTTGTCCCGTGGATGACAACCTCCACCGTCTCCGAGTCCTGCCATCATATACTTAGGCCCCATGATCCTATCGGTTGATCGTTTGAGAGCGTTGGTTACCACATCCACATTCATGTTACCTACGGCCATCGCTGCATCCTGGATCATATTGACTAGGCATAGCTTTGCGGTTATGAACGTGTTGTAAAAGATCTTCATAGACTCGACCTCTTCCCACGTACCGATCTCAAAGCGTACACTATCCTTCTCAAGCATAGGTTGATAGATACCCGATAGCAGCTCTACGTCGTCAGACCTGCGACCGTCTTCAGTACCGATCATAATCATCTCAGGATTGCGCATATCCCACTTGACCGTACCCTGTGCTATCAGGTATGGATTATAGATGAAACGGCCGTTCTTGATCTTTGGAGCGATCTTCTCTCGAACCGTACCCGGCAACATCGTACTGATCATAACGATCAGAGTGTTTCGGTCAACGTATCGATCCACCTCTTCCGTTGCTTCGATGGCTACGGTGTAGTCAAAGTCTTTCGGAGGAAGGTGGCTCGTTGCATAGCGACCATCGTAATCAGGATGGTGAGCCGTAGGTACCGCAATGAATACGACGTCCTTTCCCTTTACAGCTTCTTCAAGATCGTATTCCATCTTGATCGTTGTATCCGAGATCGGTCGTACATCGTAACCTGTCACATCATAGTATTCGTCAAGTACCTCGGCGGCGTCCTTACCTAACTTGCCAACGCCAACGAAGCCAATCTTTATATCAGTATCCATAGATCAATAAGTTCCCTTTTGAGTCGACTTCCTGCCAGTTTGCTTTGAACGGCCCGAGGTCTGTGGTTGCTCTGAAGTTGATGAATCCTGCATCGTTAAAGCGATCGATCCACCACTCTTTATCTTCTCGTATGTAGTGCGATTTATCCAGTTCGTATGCCGGGATGATATACTTATTATCCTTCGCCAGTGGTATGATCGCAAAGATGTATTGACACCGTTCTCTAATGACCTTTAGCTGATCCTCAAGGTTATCGTATGGTATATGCTCAAGTATGTCCTTCGCCAACATCAGATCACAGTATTTGAAGTCATCACTCTGTGGCTCTATCGCCTTCACGTGTCCATTGACTTCTTTCGGTGCCTGACTGACTGCATACTCCGATATGTCCACTCCATATGCTTCTCGGCCTAAAAGACGTAAAGCATGTACAAGATAACCCTTTGCACAACCAAAGTCCATGATCGTTCTTGATTCATGTAACTCGGTATACGATACGATGTGGTGTGCTAAAGGTATCGTCAGCTCAGGTATCCACCGATAGTTCTGATACAGCGACTTACCTGACTGCGGCCCTGACTCATAGTACGATTTATCGAAAAACTCACTCATACGAATTCCTCATGCATTAGGGGTTCATCATATTTCTCAAATCTGTTGATGCGGCCACCGATGAAATCATCAAGCATATTGACGTTATCGGTAAAGACACATCCCGTGCAGCGTGTTCTTGCATCAAACTTTTGATGTACCTTATGATCGATGTAATCGAGTACGTCTGATGCATGGCACAACTGATACTCTTCGGCGAAGTGTTGATATCCATCGTTGAGGACTACAGAGTCGCATGGATAGACCGTACCTGGCTTTCCTGTAGCCATATGAACTTCCTCTGAAAGGTAGGGTCGAAAGTATGACTGATGGCAGGTCGGTGTACTCGGCGCGCCATGCACCTTATACTGGTGAAAAAAGCGTGGATCATCGAGGTCCTTTAAAGTGTTATCGAGTGACTTATGCTGACGAATCAGATCGTACTGTGATAGAAGACAGTTGGGTAACAAACGAATGTATTGTGCACCGCAGTTATCAGCAACAACACCAGCCTTCTTAAGTAGTGCAACACGATCCGACATAACCTCGTTCGACATCTCGTGTTCAACCGTGTACACCATCGAACAACCAACGATCGTATTGTCAAAGTCGATCTTATCGAGCGGTAGCTTAATCATCTGTACCCAGTTACCGAAGACGTTGATTGATACACGGATCCATGAAAAGAGTGGCCATATATCATCATCGATGCGTTTCGTCAGTGTACCGTTAGTGATCAATGCAACGGACAGATCCTGTTCTTTGATCCATCGTACGAGTTCGTTAAAGTGTTTATATGCAGTCGGTTCACCACCACCCGTCAGGATAACAGCCTTCAGTCCGCGTGATTTCAATTTGAGTACATAATCCTTGATGGTATCCATCTCAAGGCGGCTATGTGTATCGCGGTATGTTACGGAACAGTAAGGACACTTAAGGTTACAGGTCCCTTCCGGTGATATGTGAGTTGAGATGACGGTGTTATGATCGCCGTTCTTGTAGTTGAACATCTGTTCCGAGTGTCGCCAGAACTTGATGCCGGTCGATGTGTACCTGTGTTCTTCATCGCTCTTTTCTGGAACGTCGAAGTCTGCAATTTTATTGTTCTCGTAAAAGATGAAGACGTTCGAGTAGTTGCTTCCGTTCTCGATACGATCAAGAATTAGGTTTCCATGTTCCTCGTTGAGAGGAATCAGAGATGAGACATTATCATCGTCAAGCAGCTCATAGTTCGCGATCGTATTGTTGATCTTACCGCGAGCAGCATAGCGATGTATATGATACTTCCCGTCTTTATTGTGCAGTGTGACGGTACCTGAATCGTTAGGAAGTTGGATCTCGCGGACGATCATTATTTAATAACCTGCATATTGTGGAGGACCATAAGTCCAATGTTTTCAAACTGCTTAAAAGTATTTATCGCTTCTTCTGGAGTCTCTACGATCGGTTCCTGTTTATTAAACGACGTGTTAAGCAGGACAGGAATGCCGGTGCGTTCATATATTCTTTCGATGAGATAGTACATGAAGGGATTGTGTTCGTTCTTCAGTATCTGCGGCCGAGTCGAATTATCGACATGGTTGACTGCTGATAGGCGATCTCTCCACTCTTCCTTGATCGTACCGCTCGTACTCATATAAGGCGACTCAGGAAGATAGTCCTCAAGGATATCGTCAACATACTTATCGAGTATGATAGGTGCATACGGTCGGTACCACTCACGCTGCTTGATCTTAAAGTTAAGAAAGTCACGGCCGTTCTCCATGTCAGGTACACACATGATACTGCGGTTACCTAATGCCCGAGGTCCGCTCTCGGATCGACCACGACACATGACGATTGGTTTACGTGCGCATAGGTAGTCGACTAAGAAGTCGAGATCCAATTCAGAGTGTTCTAGACCGCAATTATATAGAGCACTTGATACGGAAATACCGTTATACTCAGGTCCTAGATAAGGAGAGAAGTATGTATTGACCTTCTGTGCTCCGTTGATCTGATGATGCGCATACAGTACCATGCCGATAGCCAATCCTGTATCGTTAGGGAACGGCGGTACGTGTATGTTCTTAAACTTTGACTTAACTCGAGTATTGGCCACACAGTTGAGTGCAATACCGCCGGCTAGGCATAGGTTATCATTAGGTTCCTTTGCATGTACCTGGTCGTAAATGTTCTTAACTTCTTTCTCGGTGTAACTCTGCAAAGCTGCTGCAACGTCCATGCTTCTTTGTTGCATGACATCCGACAGATCCTCATCATTATTAAAAGCTCTTGAGTGTGGATCCGTATAGTGAGACTGTATTCCTTGCTCCATCGTATGTTCGAGTCTCGTTTCTAATTCGTCGTTCGTATTACCATATGCCGCAAGAGCCATGATCTTACCTGCGCCCGATCCAGGATCCCATGCGTGTAACCGTGGCATACGATAGTTGTTCAGCGTGATGCCCGACCAATATGCAGCAATGTTACGTACGCGACCCGATGTAAATCCTGTGATGTGATTGTCCTGAGCTGTACCGTACGAGAAGTTCTCATCATCTCCTCCGCCATCCTGTGTAATGATGGTCGCCTCATTGAAAGGTGATGTATAGTATGCAGATGCAACGTGAGCAAGGTGGTGATTCAAAGCGTATGCCTGCTTATTGTTAATCATAAAGCTTTCAAGATAGTTGACCGCGGTCGATGGTACCTTCCACGGTGGCGGTCTCTTAAAGTCCTGGCTATTCGTAATGATTAAATCTATATCATCGAATGTCAGACGACAGTGCTCGAGCGTCTTATCAAGAAATGCCTGGTTGAATCCGTAGTCATGCTTGATCCTTGAGAATCTTTCGAGCTCCCAGTTGATAAGAATCTGACCATCCTTCATAACACATGCAGCGGCGTTATGGCCGTTATATAATCCAAGTATAATCATGGAGCACTCTTTCTCATTTGTTCTACGACGACAGGATCCATTTCGTACGGCACTGCCTTCGGGATAGTATGTTTATAGTTCACCGATATCTCAAGATCGGTTGTATCCGGAGTCCAGTTCAACCACTTCTCTTCATACCACTCTTCCGACGGTAAGGAATCTCCAATGGCAGCTGAGAACTGAATGGCGGTAAGATGTTTATACAGCATAGTCTTTTCATTCAAACAGAAGCCAAAGTTGTAGTTTTGAAACTGATCGCTGGCGAACTGAGCATTCGGATGCCAGGTACCGAAGTGAGTATTGAACTCAGGAGCCCTACCGATATGCCACACCATGGGTCCGATCCGATCCCTCTGTGGTATCCTCCAAAAGTTTTCCTTCCACAGTTCAACCTGGCGAGTACCTAGACACGGTATATCCGTCCGCTGTTCGAGTTCTTGGAATAAAGCATTAGGTACACATTTATGATAGACCATGTCGGGTTCCATAAAGATGACCATATGAGGAGCGTGTCCTACCTTCAAGACACTCCTTCGATAGAGATTGTTGAACTGATTCGCCGGTGTGTTACACTCGTACTTATGATAGCTTACCTTCTGTTTCGCTCTATAGTGTGTATACATAAAGCTCTGTACATCTTCATGTAGGCCAGGCATATCCATGATCTTATTCATATATGTAACCTTTGGAGCAACGACCCAGGGATTAACTGAAAAGTATACAAACACTCGGTCGACTGAATCTTTAATTGAGTCGATGGACTGCTTAATGAAATCAGTCCCGTAGTGTATACGATAGATTGCCCAACGCTCCATTACCACCATCCCATAGTATATCCGTTACCCATTATGATAAACAGACAAGTGATGACGTGGAGGATGATCCACACCGATCGTATAATCGCAACTCTGTCTGCCTTCTTGTCTTCATCATATGCCTTTGCACCAAGTGCCTTACACCAGTAGGTCCACATTAACTTAAACCAGCCGCCGCCCTTTCATATCCCGAGTCAGTCATCTCCAACAATCCTAATGCTGTAATGGCTCGTTGCTCCTTGGATTCTTTACTGTTAAAGATCACCTTATCTTTTTCGTATAGGTTGCCTCTTTCCTGTGTACGATTACGGTTGGTCGTATCATCCGCCGCAGACTTACCCGTACTGAAATGCAGATGTTCATTTACGACGTTTGGGATAAAGTGAGTCCGACCAACTCTTTGGCCGAGATCGAAGATCCATGTATCGTTGTATCCAAAGTTGAAGATCCCTGGTGTAAAGTACCCAACGGTTTCGTACCACGTCTTTGATACGATTGGGAAAGCGCAGTGATCCTTTCCATTTATTAAGTCTTCGAACCACATCACGTAGATGTTGTCTGGGTACTTCTTTGTTTCTTCCTCGAGTATTACGTCCCATTCTTCTGTCCTATACATCATATCATCGTTGCCCATGATGAGAACATCAGCACCCTCATCTACTGCCATCCTTGCCAGTATGTTCCAAGACTTCGACACTGATTGCGGATCGCCAGTAACATTGAGGCTATTCGTAGGTTGCTTACTACGATAATCATCGTATGCCTTAACGCGCGGATCGTCCGAGTCGATATAGTTGTATGTATAGACTCTTTCTTTATTCTTTGCAAGACCGTGAACCGACTGAATGAAATTGTCGAGCCGGCCCGGACGAGCACGTGACGGTGTTAGTACTGCTATCTGCATTATCGTCTCCAATAATCTGCTATCCATGGATTTGCTTTGAACTCAACTCCCCATGGATGTGTTGACTCAGGCCCAATCGCTTCGTGTGGTCGGGGTGTACCGTGAAAGCATATGATGGCTACATCTTCATCGAGCCCTGTCTCGTATACTTCGTACTTATATGATTTAAGCTTACCCGGCCACTTATGTTGAAAGAGATCGACCGGTACTCTGTTCTGACTAAAGATCATATGTAGGAGCTCACCGTCGCCACGTACATTCTGTATCAGTTCCTGCCTCTGATGATTAAATACATTCCAAATAAAATGAGCCCAATTCCGATTCCAAGCAAGTACACCCGACTGAAAGACATTTCGATAAGCATCTGGTTGCTCATATTTGTTGTTAACACCAAGGTTCTCGATGCCGCACATGTCGCCGTCGTATTTTAGGAAGAAGTCTATGTTGTGAGTGATGACGGTATCGAGATCAAAGTATACGATACGATCGCTCATCTGATGTTGTGGATCGAAGAGCTGTAGTTTATTCCACCAGCCGTTTAATCCAGGCTCAAGCGGAATACAATCAATTCCTTGAATGGGTCCATCTGTAAACGCTTTAAAATTGAACGGTACAGTCGAGTTTCTTTCAACCATAGATTTAAGTACGTGAACATATTCATCAGAGTATTCCGTTCCCCATTTAACGCATACGACATCAACTTTCATTATTTATACCACCTACCGTTTTACGAACAATGTCTTCTGATATTTCATTCAAGTAGTAGACCTCAAGAGCCGTCGCAGGTTCATCGGTCGTCTTGAACATGTGGTACTCGTTTGGTCTGACTGTTGTGAACTGCCCTTGGAATAGGGTCGTTGTGTCGACAAGATCGTAGTCGAGCTTATGTACCTCGATGTGGAGCTTACCCTTAACAACATAGAACATGTTGTACTTGAACTCGTGTTTGTGTAACGAGCATTGCTTTCTAGGTTCGATGTCGATGCGATGAACTTCAATCATCGACGTCGTAAGGAGGGTCTCAGTTGTTCCCCAGATTTTTCCGTGCTTCATCATATAATCGCTTTTCTTTCAATTTACGAACTATAAACATATCCCATGATTCGCCTGGAGTACCTATTGTGGGTCTCTTGTCAAATACATTATAATTCAGTTCTTCGTCTTTGTCAATAAGTGCCATCGGTTTACTTTACATCCTATGAACTCGTTATAGTACTCATCGGGTTTGAGCAAGCAGTCCGTTAAGAATTGCATCCTAGCTTCATAATAACTCATCTCCGCCTTCTTCATACACAGCCTTACGATCTCTCGGTGAAAGTTCTCTCGCCCTTTCTCCTCGACCAACATCTTGACTGATTCGCTTGACCCATAGTAGTCCTGCCAATCGGTCTCGATGATCTTTATGCGCCTTCTCTTTTTTCCTTTAAGAGGGGGCATTCTTCTTTTTGATTTGAGGCCTTTCTTTCCGATGTATTTAAGGCCGTTAGATTCATCTGTGATAACATAAACAAATCCGACATAATCGCCTATCATTTCACTGGTGAAAGGTTCTCCATTATAATACCATGTCATGTATAATCGTCGTCGTCCGGGTCACTCCATTCTGTATATTTATCATCCTCTTTAGAGTCGTCATCTTCTTCTTCGTCGTCCCAGAATAAGTCAGCACCACAGAACGGGCAGTACGCAGGTTCGTGTTCTTCTTCACTAAACTTAATCTCGAAATCTGCGCCGCAGTCGTCGCATACAATGTGTTGTCTAACTTTACTCATTCGTACCCCTTATGTTGCCCATACCTCGTTCCAATCACCGGACAGCGCACCCTTCGCATAATCGGTAGCTCGGTTCTCAAAGAAGTTAGTATGTGTTGGTGCATTTATCATTTCTTCCACCCAGGGAAGCGGGTTCTTCTTCACCTTAAAGATCCCCTTTAGACCCATCGATATAAGTCGACGATCTGCAATATACCGTATGTATTCCTTTAACTCAGAATCACGAAGGCCCTTAACCGGGCCCATGCTGTATGCAAGATCAATAAACTGATCTTCGAGTTCTACGATCTTAGTGCATACTGAGTAGATCTGACCTTTCGTTGCATCGTTCCATACCTCACGATTCTCTTCGACGTATGTACGGAACAACTGAATGACACCTTCTGCGTGTTGTGTCTCGTCAACGATAGACCAAGTAACGATCTGACCCATACCCTTCATCTTACCGTGACGCGGGAAGTTCAATAGCATAACGAACGATGCAAAGAGAGCAAGACCCTCCGTAAATGCAGAGATCGCCGCAAGCTTCACTGGCAACGCAACACCATTATTGACCTTCTTTACGAAGTACTCGTGCTTCTCACGCATCACATCGTATTCCATAAACTCGTTATAGGTTGACTCAGGCATGCCTAAAGATTCGATGAGATGGGAGTACGCTGCAATATGTAATGCTTCACGAGCCGCAAACGAAGAAAGCATCATACGTACTTCAGGCTGTGGAAACTCAGGAAGATAGTTCTGCACGTATCCACCCGCAACATCGATATCGGCCTGTGTAAAGAAACGAAAGATCTGAGTGAGAAAGTACTTTTCCTCAGTCGAGATGTTGTTCTTCCAGTCCTTCACATCCTCAAGCATTGGGACTTCGGTATGCAACCAATGAGACTGTTCGTGTTTCAACCAACGATCATACGCCCACGGATAGTGGAAAGGTTTGAAGTAGTCTCTTTCGTCCTGAAGCTTAAGAGTTTTGGCCATCGTAGTATCCTTTTAATCCTGTGTACCCGCCTTCGATGAGTTCACCATCGATAAAGATCTGAGGTACTGTTCTTAGGTTATATTCTTCCATAAGCGCTGATGCTTCCATCACATCAAGCTCTTCATACTCTTGACCATGATCTCCTAATAGCTTTTTAGCCGCGTCACAGTATCCACAGAACGGCCCGGTGATGAGTTTAATATCTTTCGCCATACTGTTTCCTCCATAACCAACTATCAAATCTGCCTAACATACGAGCAACCCACATTGCAAAGTTGCTGTTCCAAAACCAATGATTATATCTTTTCGTCACTGAGTTCCGAGCTCCGTGCCGTAGTGGCTCTGCAGTACCGTAAGCTTTTCCTCTGCATCGGCAAGAGCCTGTAGCTGTGTATCGACTGCTTCCACAAGATCCGGGTGCTCTCCGATACCAACAGACGATCTAGTGTAGACTTCGATGTTGGCTTTAGCTTTCATGATTTCCGCTTCATACTTTGCTTCTAATGCTTGTAACAAAGTGCTCATATTTTAATCCTCCAATTCATAATCTGCTGCAGGACATCCACATATTGGGCAATCGTCTTCTGGTGCTTCTTCACCCTCGTGAATGTGTCCGCAATCTGGGCAAACCCATGTCATTTTTCTTATCCCTCACAGGCTAAACATTCTTCACCTGCCGCAATGGCAGACATATCGAGTTCCTGTATGATCTGCCTCTCGATGCGTTTCGAGACACGATCAGCTTTTCCAATTTTTTCAGACCGACAATAATACATCGTCTTTAGCTGCTTCTTCCAAGCCAAGAAATGAACGGCGTGCAGATACGATATATTCGCATCAGGTCGAAAGAATACATTAAGAGATTGTGATTGGTCGATATACTCCTGACGATCAGCGGCATGCTCAATAACCCAACGCTGATCAATTTCCATTGCTGTTTTATATATATCTTTCTCGTAATCTGATAGACACTTTAGGTGTTGAACCGATCCATCGTTTGCAATGATCGTCGACCATAACTTGTCGTAATCAAGAGAGTTATCTTCTTCGCACTTTTGCTTTAGGAGTTTGTCAAGGTACTTATTCTTGTTTAGAAACGCACCTGAAAGAGTATCCTGACGGTAGGCGTTAGCTCTCCAAGGCTCAATGCTGGGGGATGTATTTCCCATGATGATTGAAGACGAGGCGTTTGGAGCCACTGCCATGACATGACTGCATCGCCGTCCAGTTCCTCCCGCATCTGGAGCCTCTCCTCGCTCTTTTCCAAGTCTGAGATTAGCCGCGTCCAGGCCTTTTCTGATATGCCTAAACATTTTGATGTTAGCGGATTTTGCAAGGGCTGATTCCCAGGGCATTCCACGTCTTTGGAGATAGGCATGGAATCCAAGAGCTCCGACACCGACAGACCTTTCGCGTTGAGCGGAGAACTTGGCACGACTAACAGCATCAGGAGCATCAGCAATAAACGTTTCCAAGACGTTATCCAACATCTCGAGCACGTCGTCCAGGAACTGTTTATCTTTTGACCACTCATCAAAGTATTCTAGGTTTACTGAGGACAAGCAACAAACTGCTGTCCTTTCTTCGTTAGTCGGTAGTATGATCTCGGAACAAAGATTGGATTGGTGAATCTTAAGGTCTTGTTTCTTCAACCACTCAGGCAGCTTACGGTTCGATTCATCAATGTAATGAATGTATGGTTCACCTGTCTGCATACGCATCTCAAGAATACGCTGCCAAAGATCTCGAGCCGAAACGGTTTCACGAATGGTTCCGGTGTGTGGATCTTTGAGTTCCCATGAATCATCGAACTCAGGATCAGTCATACAGGATTCAATGACCTGCATAAACTCATCGCTAATATTTATACCGTGGTGTAGGTTAAGACAACGAAAGTTCTGATCTCCAGTCGGCTTCCTCATCTCCATAAAAAGAAGTATGTCAGGATGACTAATATCAAGATAGGCAGCATAAGATCCACGACGTGTGCGACCCTGGCGATATGCGAGAGATGAGGCATCATACATTTTGAGATGAGGCATGACGCCTGTAGACTTATCATCAGCAGAGCGAATACCAAAACCAATTCCAACTCCTCCTCCTAGCATCGATAACCAGTTCGTTTCCGATAGGTTCTCGACCAGACCTTCCGCTGTATCATTAATGAAATTGAGATAACAGCTAATAGGAAGACCACGCTTAGAACGACCATAGGATAGGATAGGAGTACTATAACTAAGCCAATGCTTGCTGACATAGTCGTACAAGCGCTGAGAATGATCTGTATCAGATCCGAATGTTTTTGAAACATATGCAAACCTCTCCTGTGGTGATATCTCTTCCTCTATCATATATGATTCTTTTAATCGCATTGTCCCAAGTTCATCGAATAATGAATCTCGGTTAGGGTCAATCGTAATACCCATGTGCTCCATGTTCTTCTCCCAATCTCTTTTTTTAATTTATATGTCGCTCAACATCGGGAGAATCTTAGCGATCTCAACCGCACAAGCCTTAGCGACTTCCTGATGTTCCTTTTGTGTACCGTGTGCAGATCTTAGTTCAATGTAATGAATCCAACTACGGATGGTTCCATTCATACACATGCGAGACGTTGTTAAACCCTCGGGCAATACAGCTCGAGCCTGTTCCTTAGCGATACCTTTACTGATGGCCCACTGATATGCCTCAAGAGATTCCTGCATTACTTGACTCTGTCGCAGTTCCCAGTTTGCTTGCAAGTCATCATCGTCAGTTTCAATACTGTTCTGACGATTCTTTTCATCCTGAAGCCGTGCTTCACGCATAACAAAATTAAGATCCTCAGTAGGATCTGCATACCGTTGACTGAACTCTTGAAAAGAAAAGGACCGATGGCGTAGGATCTGTCGTGCAATGTCTCGTGTTGTCTCGATCTCAAGGCAGGCACTTGCCATTTCAAAGGGAGACCAATGCTTATGTTTAATCAAGTACTTGAGTAGTTTCTCAGCAGTAGCTGTATTGTTTTGGTTCTTTGGATTAGATACTCGTGCTGCGTATGCTATCAGATCTTGTACATTCTTTTCGGGTGCTGGTCCTATGGGAGCCCGCGAATAAGATATAAGACGTACTTGCATTAGCACTTACTCCAAGCATTGAGTTTAAGACGTAGAGACAGACCCGAGTGGGTATTAGTATTTATCGTCTCTTCTACTTCAGCGACTTCTTTTCCTGCGAGTACCATTTCATTTATATCCTTTTCCAAAATTGTGTCGGGCCATACACAAACATTCCAACCATTCTTCATGGCGTTGTTCATTATCTTAACGATCTCAGCGGACCGCGGTTGATTATCAAATACGAGAGTTGTGTTTCCCTTTGGGATTTCGTTCTCAACTCTCGTTAGATCTGCGTTGCCTGCGGCAACTGAATTACTTAGGAACATACTATCGAGCGGACCCTCAACGACATATACCTGTTTACTTGTATCCACTCTATTTAGATTGTATATCATTGGCTTGTGTTTGTCAATACGAAGCGTAACATATCTCATCTTCATATCGTCAACTGCACGTGCGGTTACACCAACGAGATTGTTATTACGATCATAGAACGGAATGATGATACGAGGTTCTTCATAGGTAATGATCTGATCGTATTCAGGACACAGCTCGGCCAGCTTTTTTGTCTCGTATGCAAAGTATATGTTCAACCATCTGTCACGAGGTAGCTTACGTCGTTCAAGATACCTAACACCAATGTTATGGTTTGGCAGTTGACTGACTTTATCGAATAGACGATCAAGAGGAGACTTTTCTTCGAACTGAGGAGTAAAGTTTTGGAACTCGACCTTAGCATGTGGACGAGGAGCGTTACCAATATCAAGACCCTCTTTATATCGCTCAATCTTATACTGGTCGAACAGTCCGGGGTTAACGTGTTTGACGAGCTTACCGAGGGATGTACCTACGCCACAGTTATGACACTTGTAAAAGAGACCGTTGGTTTTAGTAAACAGATAGCCACGAGCTCTGTTCTTGTTCTTTCGACTATCACCACAGATAGGACAACGAAAGTTAGCGAGAAAAGGATTCTGTTGCTTAACCGCATATCGTTCAAGTTGAACCGATATTAAGTTAGCATATTTGATGTCGATCCACAACATAACATAACTCAAATTGAAATAGGTACAATACCTATTATATCACACTATTCTTGTATGTAAATAAGTTTAGCCAAAAAGATCGCCGATCTTTCCAGCCTGAGCCACAAGGAATCCAACAACGGTTGCCATACCTACAACGAACCATCTCCACCTTTCGAGCTTTGATAGTCTTTCGTTAACTTCTTCATGCTGCTTGCGGTTTTCGTCTCTTAATAAACGAAACTCGTCTGTGATGTCTCTTTTCAAAGCGCTGATACGTTCGTGTAAGATCTCACGTTGCTGCTCTTGATTCTCAAGTCGCATCTCGTGCACGGCGAGCATTTTATCGACCGATGTACTTACTTCAGTCAATCGATCTATCGCAATATCAAACTTCTCGGCAAGAGCCGAGACGAGTTCCATATCACGTTTGAGGAGTTCTACATCCGTCTTTACTTGGCCATTCTCTGGCATTTTAACCCCAGTCTGGAAATCTTAACTGTTCGCCATGACCATTAAAGCAGTCGCATCCCTTACAACCACACGGCTGTGTCTTATCGGTCATTCCAACCCCAATCTCTTTCGCACACTCGGGTGAGTAACAGTGGCATCTATGACCGCATTTTCGACAATATCTTTCTTCGCCTTGCATATAGTTATTTATAAATAACAGGTGGTCCTTAAATGACCACGGACCAAGGAGCTCAGATGAGAAAGAAATTCCCGTTTAGAGCTGTATCTTTGGTTATGATAGTTTCGATTTTTTCAATAAGTACAGCTCTTGCACAGACCAACACTGTTTCCACCGTTACAAGTGGTACGGTTACAGTAGACAAAACACCTCCAACCGCATCGGCACCGTCGATCGTGGTTAACAACTCTGATGTGTGTAAATCAGCATTCAGCGCTGGTGTACAGACTCAAATACTTGGTATCGCATCAGGC
>Ga0163180_10000912_pt1 | contig 16942 bp, 13 predicted proteins | sample AtlANTMetagenome_2_FD_109647 | JGI IMG/M metagenome (GOLD analysis project Ga0163180, IMG submission 109647) | Marine eukaryotic phytoplankton communities from the Atlantic Ocean - Atlantic ANT 4 Metagenome | ecosystem: Environmental > Aquatic > Marine > Oceanic | place: North Atlantic Ocean...
CTTCGTGACCACCAATCACAACGCAACAGTTTTTGAGGAGGGCGTAAGCCTGATCGAATGGTTCGAGAATAATGGTATCGCTGGGGAGGTGAGCCTGACTCGTCATGAGATCGCTGGGGGAGGCGGCGCCCTTCTCACTCTGTTCGATGTGGATGACGATGGAGATCAAGACATCATTCTTCCTCAGTTCTGGGAAGGTCCATCATTGATTTGGATGGAGCAAACTGGAGCCGATGGAAGCGCGTGGGTCAAACACACCATCAATGACAACACAGGCCGCGGATTCAAAGCCGAAGTGACAGACATGAATGGCGATGGCCGTCCAGACATCGTTTACGGAAACCACAACCATCAACTCTCGGACATTGCTGAAGAGGCCGTCATGGGCGTGTACTGGTGGGAAATCCCCTCTCCCAGTGTCGTTCACGGTCTGAGCGACTGGGACGAGAACATGCATGTGGTCTACGAAGGATTCGAGGTGGTAGCTCCCGACGTCAACGCCGAAGGAGCTCCTGGGGTCATCCATACCGGCGATATTAATGGCGACGGCCTGATGGACGTCTCCGCTTCCGGCGACGGCGACGACGGCATCTACGTCTTCGTCCAGCAAGAAGACGGTACATTCGTCGATGTCGTCATCGACAGCGGGCACACCATGGCAGGGGACCACCACATGACTGACTTGGACGGCGACGGCGACCAAGACTTCATCTGGGCAGTATTCGGAGAAACTGGACTGACCGGTCCAGAAAGCACCGTGTACGGATTCCTTCAAGACTAGGTCACTTTCAACCGAAGACACTCTGAGGCTTTTAGATGTCGATTCAGAAAACAGAATTATTTTTTACGGAAAATGAAGAAGCGACCGACTTATTGGTGGTCAGCACAGAAATTGAAGATGAAGACACGGATGTGATTCATCGATGTGAAGCCACCGATAGTCATATTCGAGACACATCAAAAGATGGCTCTGATTTCGCTTTCCTCTTCCGTTTAAACTAAGTTTTTTTCCTCAGAAGAAACTATGGGGTGCTCACGCTTCGGTGTGAGCACCCCATTTTTCGTTTCCGCACCGGCGTACACAAAACTTTCTGAATCTTCGTTGGAGTGACAAGTGAGTGTCTATGGTTCTGGATCGACACCATACCACTTATCTACCAGTTAGTAGGTTAGCCGCGAAAAATAGAGCCATCTATACGGTCCATACACAAGGTGTTCGCTTCACTCGGTGTTGTCATGAAAAATACCCCACACTTGTTCACATCCACCCTTCTGATGGGTTGCACATTGACAGTTGAGAACTCAGCGCTGGAATCCCTGTCAGGCAAAAATTTCGGGCCCATGACTAACGAAGACACCGCTGAGGAGGACATATCCGTCCCAGAATCAGATACGTGGGATACCAACTTTCCAGCCGAGGCGGACCTCGCCATTCTTCTGGACACACTGAGTGTACCGCTGATTGATTTCAACACTCTCGATAATGCCGGCGACCGCTTCTTGCCTAAAGCCTGGCTCAAGCGACTCCGAGAGGCCTACGCCAGCACCCTCGTCAGAGACGCCATCGACAAGGAAAACCAAGATTCCGATTGGCGGCTGGCCTCCATACGTATTTCTCCCTGTGAACCCATCGGAATTCGTACCGATCAAGATATCGACGAATGGTGTTGGCCCGCCGTTCACCTCATCTGGCAGCCCGTCATCGAAATCCTTCCAGCCGATGCAGAAGACTCCCTCTACTACGCCGATGACCGAGCGATAAAAGCCATCTTCCCCGTCGCTCCACGAGACCGCGAGGGCAACCGTATTACCGGCGAATGGCGTCAACACATCAAACAGCACTTGGCGGAAAACAACAGTCCAAGAACACTCCCCGAACAAATGCGTACCGGATTCCTTGCCGTGCGTGATGCCTCAGCCACCGCCGTCCTTTCCGGACTAAGCAAACTCCGAGACCCCAACATCTCCACAGCCGCATACGAAAGTTTGGACCTGAGACCGGAGTCCCTCCAAGATGGACCGATTCGGTCTCGATTCAAAGATCGACTCATCGATTTCTTGTCGGAATTTGCGCAATGGCAGGACCTGTATGAACTGAATGCGTTCAGCCTTCCGGAAGGAAGGGACCCCGCTACGGACGCCTGGGTTTTTGTCAGCTTGAAAGGAAACGACGGGTTTCCATCTGTGCAAGACATCACCATCATCGGTGGACAATCCGGTCTCGAGCTCGTCAACATGGGGACCTCTCAAACCATTACCGCAAGAGCGGAAGACGATGCTGTGGAACTCGCCCTTGAGGAAGGGAACCGAGAGCTAAAGGCCAGCCTGATCATCGACTCCGAGGACATCGAAGAAAAGGGTGATGCGATGGCAGACCCCTACCTGTTTCTCACTCCCAACACGAGCTGCGCTTCGTGCCACAAAGTCAATCCGGATGAACATGACTTTCATGCACTTTCAGGCTTCGAAGACGACGGCATTAGCGTCTCGCCGAGAACCACAAAAGAAGTCGAAAGAGACATTTTTTGGGCTCGACACATCCTCAACCCCTAAAGGATCCCCCTACTCCTCATCAGGAAACGGGGGAGGGATCGGGCCGGGATGCGCTTCGCCGAGATCAAACATCACGAAGTACGCGACTGCCACCGAAAATGCCTGGATATTGCCGACTTCATTGAGATCATCAGCAGCAATCGCCTGGTCCAACATCGAGACGACCCACAGGGCATAGTCGCGCTCGCTATCCGTCAATACCTCGCTGGATAATAGCCCATTCATCATCCGCTTAATGTCCCGAGCCGTGTCGCCATCCATAGGCGACTCGGGTTCAAAACTGTAGTCCACATCGGACCGAGCCACACTCGTCAGCGCGTTCGCCAAGAACCGTACATCTGCCTTGAGAATCCGGTAGTCAATAGTCTCTGCTGTGTCGTTCACCGTGTGATAAAAACTGAATCCGGGGTTCACAAACCAAAACCCAGGAATGGGCGGATCCAGCTTGTAGAGTTCATCCTGGTCACTCGCAAAGACAGGCACCAAATCCCGGGCCAAAAAGAGTGTTGGAGCCTCATTCCAATGCGCCATATCCCGCCACATCTGCTGCAACTCTGGACTGCGCTCGGCCCCAATAATTAAGGCCGGCCGATAGTCCGGCAAACTGGGCCGACCGACTGGATCCACGCTGAAGCCAAACCGAACCTGATCGATGGGAATGGTGGGATCCGACAACCATACACGGGCACCATCTAGGCCCGACTCTTCTTCATCCGTAATCAGAAAAATGACGGACCGTTCTGGAGGCGCAAGCGACAATACTCGGGCCATTTCCAAAGCGACGGCCACACCCGCTGCATTGTCGAACGCACCATTGAAAACATTCCCCGAGGGATCCACTCCCAGATGGTCGTAATGGGCCATGACCAAAATATGTTCATTGGCCTTTTCAGGGTTGCTTCCCGGCAGGCGTCCGACCAAGTCATAAGCCACTTCCGCTGCGGATACCGAAATACTTCCATCCGCATTCAGTTGATAAAAGTCCGACCGTGGCGTGGCCGGATACGGATAGACGTAGTCTCCTTCGATACCAATCGGCTCTAGGCCGATGTCCTCCATTTGCTCAATGATGTAGGTCATCGAGAGCAAATGGCCCGGAGAACCCGTGAGCCGGCCACCATGACTGTCGTCCGCCAGTGTGTCGATGACCTCCTTCATCCGAAGCGCTGAAGTGGCGCCCAAAACGTCCTCACCCAAGGGTGCGGGCGGCAAGTCAACCGTACCGGTATCCACAGGGGTGAGTGACCCTGTATCCGAGACGTCTCCCCCCGTAGCATCATCGGCATCCACAGCGGATTTACCACCGCAAGCCACCAACATGATCATCCAGGCTATTCGTTTCATTGAGTCACCGCTCTTTGCAGCGTACCTCAAAGGCGAAGTGGGTTGAACCGTACTCGACTCAAACCGACTTAAAATACGCTCTCTTGCAGAACTATTTGGTCATCGGGCCTCAACATGATGTCTGCGGCCTTACCGCGCAGAACCCTCTTGAGATTGATGCTGATCCGCTGGTCACCCCGAAGGATGTAGGCTTCACGCGTTCGGGCTGTCCGTTTAGTACCCCCCGACTTCGACAATGCTTGGGTCACGGTCAGCCCTTCCGTAAATGGCACCGACCCCGGCTTATTCACTTCACCGGAGACATAGACGACCATGCCTTCCGAAACGTGAACCACATCGCCTGCTGATAGTCTTAAATTTTTATCCTGATCGGCCATCAAATCTTCCAAAGACAAGGAAACGGACTCCTGCAACGCATCCGAAAATTTGATCCGGACCTCTGCCACACCCGATCCTGTCACCCCTCCAGCCTCTGCAATGACATCCAGAATTGTGTTCCGTCCTGTCAGATGTACCAAACCCGGTTGCTTCACCGACCCCAAAACCTGAACAGGATGAGACCCAAACTTCGCCACAGCGACCTGTATCTGCGGTTCACGGAGATATTTCGTGCCCAACCGTTCAGTCAGCGCCGTATCCAATCCACTCGCCGTTTGTCCGGCCACCTGAACGCGGCCCAACAGCGGGTAATCGATGGTTCCATCTTCTCCAATTGTAAAGCTTCCGCTCAATTCACTTTCATCGAAAACTTGGATGGAGACGGAATCTCCGGACCCGAGCATATAGGCGTCATCCTCTGCATGAGCGCTTTTCATTCCGAAAAATAGAGTAAAACAGGCAATTAATGCGGATATTTTCACAATCAAAACCTCTGTTGCCCCAGTGGATCACACAGGACTTTCTTAGTATCGGATTCTATTCGTATCCTCGCCACCCCTAAGAGTTTCTCTAACGAAGTTAGCGAGCGGATCCGTCTCCAGCTATGGTCCGTACCCTAATCGATTGGTGTTCAAATGGTTCGCGTTCTCTATCTTATTGAAAACGGTTCGTATCGATTCGATCATCGTGCCCGACGCGAGGTCTGTACTTTGCGCGATGCAGGATGCAAAGTCGTCGTGATCTGTCCCGCCTTTGATGGCGAAGGTCTTCGAGAGACCATGGACGGAAACGTCGAGGTGTATCGATACCGGTACCCCAGCTTCGGCAAAGGCTTCGTGGGCCATCTCGGCGAATACGGTGCCAGCTTGACCTGCATGTCAGGACTGATGGCCTACATCCATGCCAAACATGGATTTGATGTCATCCATGCTGTGAACCCCCCCGATCTGCTCTGGATACTCGTGGCCCCATACAAAGCCATGGGTAAACGCTTTGTATTCGACCACTACGACTTGAATCCTGAGTTGTTCGAAGACAAGTTTGGCGATTCCGGAGCCATGAAGGTCCTTCCGATCGTGAAAGCAGCCGAGAAAGCCAGCATCCAACTGGCAGACCATGTCATCTCAACGAATGAGAGCTATCGGCAGATAGCGATCAATCGATGTGGCAAAGACCCCGACAAAGTGCGGGTCGTACGTAATGGCCCAGACGTCAGCCGGTTTAAACTCGTCGACCCCGATCCCGAATGCGTCGCCCTCGGCGATATCGTGATTGGATATCTCGGCAATATGAACTCCCAAGACGGGTTGGATGTCTTCGTCGAAATGGCCCGAATTCTCCGAGATGAGATGGGTCGAGATGATATCGGCTATGCGTTGGTGGGCTCGGGCGACGTCATGAAAGATCTGATCGAATGGCGTGCCAAGTACGGCCTCGAAGACAAAATGAAGCTCTGTGGCCGGATGTCCGCCGAAGAGTTCATGCCCGTGCTCAGCGCTGCTCACATCTGTGTGCAGCCCGATCCGCCGAGCCGACTGAACAATGTCTCCACGATGAACAAACCCATGGAGTACATGGCGCTCTCAAAGCCGGTGATCACCTTCGCCCTCAAAGAAACCATGGTCACCGGTGGAGATGTTTGCCAGTACGTCGATGGATCGGACCCTCGCGATCTGGCCGCTAAGGTCGTCGAACTGGCCGATGATCCCGAACTTCGTGAGGAGTTGGGCAGGCGAGGTCGAGAGCGCGTCGAAACCATTTTGAGTTGGCCGCATCAGGCACCCAACCTGCTGCAAATCTATGAAGAACTCTTCCCAGGACAGATCGAATGGGGGAACCACTCCGCGTCGGCATGATTGGTCCGGGACTGGATGTCCCGGGCGGAATGACCGCAGTTCACCGCACTTGGCTACGCAGCCAGGCGTTTCAGTCTGTTGAGGTTGAATACTTTGAAAGTATGGGGGAAGGCTCCTTTCTTGAAAAAGTCGGAAAAAACCTCCTCGGCCAATCTCGATTTATCCGCGCCCTCGCGATGGGCTATCGGCCTGATGTATTCCACATTCACGTGGCAGACCGCCGCTCTTTTTACCGCAAGCTCGCCTATTTTGAAGAGGCCATGCTCACAGGAGTACCCGTCGTCGTGCACATTCATGGCGCCGTTTTCGAAGCCTTTCATGATGCTCACCCCGCCAATTCCACCGCCATTCGGCACATGTTTTCTCGAGCGTCAGCAGTCCTTGTGCTGCACCAAAAAATCTTCGACAAGAGTGTGAAATGGGCAGGAGACTCCGGCCGTGTCGAGATTCTCTACAATCCGGTCGAATTGGACGCTTTCGATCCCCCTCGTTCGCGACCCACCGACCATCCTCCTACCGTCCTCATGATGGGCGAGATCGGAGAACGGAAGGGGGCATTCGATCTCGCTGAAGCCATCCCGACTGTTCTCGAGCATGTTCCAGATGCACAATTCCGATTCGCCGGAAATGGCGAAACAGACAAACTTCAAGCCCAAGTGGACGCACTGGGAATCACCGACCACGTCGATGTCATGGGGTGGACAGCAGGTGAAGACAAAATTGAGGCCTTTCAGACGGCAGATGTCTATTGCCTCCCCAGCTACGCGGAAAACTTACCCGTCAGCGTCCTCGAAGCCATGGCCGCTCGACTGCCCGTCGTGGGTACCCCCATCGCGGGTACACCCGAAGAAATCATCGAAGGTGAGACCGGATTTATGGTGGAACCAGGCGATCAAAATGCCATCGCAGAGCGACTGGTGCGCCTTCTCTCCGACGAAAGTATGCGACAGAAAATGGGCCTTGCGGGCCGAACTAGAGCAGAAGAACACTTTGATAACGAGGTCGTCTGCAATCGTTTGATCGGAATTTGGCGGTCTGTCATCGCCTCCAGGGGTGAAGAGTCGGCCCCCAATTTCCGACCCTCTGACTATAGTAAAGGGGTCTGATGTGACAGGTTTGGCCATGAGTGAGCGCAAAACAACGATGCCAGAAGAGGACGCCGAACGCGTGGAGGCCGAGTTCCGTGCCGAACTGGAGGCCGAACACGTCAACCGCCAGGACGCACAAGTGCGCCGGGAAGAGCGCTCCAAAGAAAAAATGCTGGCACGCGAACGCGAACGCCAAATCCTTGCGGAAGAGGAACTCAAAGAGAAAGTCCGAGCCGACTTCTATAAAGAGAAAGGCTACAAGCTATACACCGACTCCGCAGGTCGCGAACACTGGCTCACACCCGAAGAATACGATTGGCGAATGCGAATTCGGTCGCGACATGATCGAAACCGTCGGCGATTCGAACCGTCTCGTTTGGCCAAGAAAAGGAAACTCTTGATGTACGCCGGCGCCGCCATCCTCGCCGTCCTGATGGGACTGGTGCTGCTAAAATGACCATTACTGTGGCCATCCCCACCCTCAATCGGCCAGGAGATATGACGGCTTTCATGCCGACGCTTCGAGCCCAAACGGTGTTGCCCGACCAGTTCATCGTGGTGGATGCTGGAGATCCCGGAACGCTCCAAAAAGAAATGGAGACCGTTCTCGGCGACACCGGGATGGAGTTGCTCTACCTGCGTTCTGAAAAAGGACTGTGCACTCAGCGCAATGTCGCGCTCGACCACGCCACCGGAGACATCATTTTCTTCTTTGATGATGATGTCGAACTGGAACCCACGTACATCGAAAAGGTCATGGAGTGTTTCGCCATTGAGACCAGCCCTCCCGTCGGCTGCGTGCAAGGCACACTGATCGATCCCCCCGCCACCATCGATGGTTGGAAGTCAACCGTCTATCGGACCTTTGGACTGACCCACTGGACATCCGAACAAGACCCAGCCCTATACACCGCAGGGGGCGTGCGATTTCTGACTGACCCCCAAGACATCGTTGCCGTACCGGTGGCTCAAGGGTGCCGAATGGCGTTCCGGCGAGAGGTGTTCGAAAACGAACGTTTCATACAGTTTCTACCCGGCTATTGCCAAAACGAAGATGTCGACATGACCTTCCGGGTTGGAAAGCATTGGACCATCCTGCAAACCCCGCACGCAAAGCTACTCCACAAAGAGTCGCCAGTCAGTCGAATCCAATACCCCGCCCAGCTGGGCCAGATGATCTATGCCCACTATTACTTCTTCACTCGATACCGGGAAAAGACTCCGGGAAACGTGGCACAATATGCGTGGTCCCATTCTGGATTGATGGTCTTGGCATTGGGTCGAGCCGTCATAAAGGCGCAGCCCGATGTGCTTCGGGGAATCAAGGATGGCTACAGCCGGTGTTTAAAAGACTTGGTTTCTGCCTAACATTTGGCCTTTTCGCAAACCTCGCTGCCGCGAAGCCCATCCCCACCTTTCCTGGTCGACTGATTCAAGCGGCGCCGTGCAAAGCGAAAACATCCGCAAAGTGCTGGTCCAACGCCCAAACATTGAACCGTTTTGCGGCTGAAGCAAAAGCGGAAATGGAGCCGGTTTCTGCGGATGTGCGACTGGGTTGGATCAACCATGACCTGCTGGTTCGAGTCAAAGGTCTTTCGCCCACACAGCATATCGAAGTGACCCTGTCCGGTAACCAAGACGACATCCTCGCAGAAGCGCAACTCATCAAAGCGTATGGAGGCATGACTCAACACACCCTCGGCCCCATCCCGGAACCGGGCCAGCGCCGAGCCATCCGAGTGGTTCTCAAGGACACAGCCGATGGAAGCAGTCGCGCTTGGGCTCCCGTACGCGAGGGCGATCTCACTCGGCCGGCCACCCTTTGGGTGACCGCATCGCTCCGCGATAGCCCCGCTTTTGAAATAGACGAAACCGATGAAATGTGGACTCTTCGCGCAGCAGAAGGCACCTCTCTATCCGTCCGACATCGACGCCCTGCCCTACCATCAAGCGGAAAAGGCATTGGCCAGCCATGGCACACCCAGGCTCAGGCCAACACACCATTTCAGGCGCCCCCAATCACAGGCTGGTTCGATTTGAATGTGGTCGACAAGGACGGAAAACACGGACAATCCGCCCTCTACTGGCAGGCACCTTCCGGGGAAAAGCTGAGCCAACTCGGGCTGCACCCCGCACCCAAACGGCTCGCTGAAGTCGATAAAGACCCTTTCGAACTGAGCGACACCTCAACAATTTGTGCCGAGGAGGATGCTCACAGACCCGCCGCCGAATGGCTTTCTGCCGAACTGAACCGGCTCACGGGACACAGTCCCGACCTTTCATGCAAAGGCCCACCCAGCATTCGCTTTATCCAGCCCGACACGCCTTTCGAAAACCCTGAGGGGTTTGAAGTGAACGCGCGTAAGAAGCAACTGACCATTCGATCCACTGGACGGCGAGCCAGCTTCTATGGCGCGATGACAGCAGCCGATCTCATCGGGTTCGACAACTCCGCAAAAGCGGTCGATATCGAGGATTGGCCGCGCATCAAACAACGCGTCTTGTTCCATGAGGTCAACCCGCACAACGGCCCCATGGTGTCGCCCGACCAAGTTCAAAGCTTCATCGAAAAAGTGGTGGCACGGGGCCGATTCAACATGCTGGTCCTGGAAATGAAAAGTGGACTGAAGTACGCCAGCCATCCGGAACTATCGAGGCGAGATGCATGGACATCTGAACAGCTTCAATCTGTTCTAAACACAGCCAGACACTTTGGTATCGAGGTCATTCCAGCCCTCAATTCACCGGCTCACAGCCAGTGGATCGGCAAGGCCCACCCCCAACTGCTGGAAGATGAAACAGCCACCTTGCTCTGTACGCAAAACCCCGAAACCCGCAAGCTCATTTCAGACCTATACAGCGAACTTTGGGCCCTCTATGACCAGCCACGCTTCATTCATATCGGTCATGACGAAATCGGCTGGAGAACCCGTCACAAGCACGAGACTCAACGCTGCGTGCGATGCCAAGGCACTCCCCGATGGCAACTGCTGACCGAAGACTTGCTCTGGCACCACAAAACGCTCAAAGAGCTGGGTGCGAAACCCATGTTGTGGTCCGATATGCTGGTCAAAGGTTGGCATGGAAAACAAGGCGGGATGTTCAGAGCATCCAACCGCATCGATCCAGCTTTACGACCCGATTTTGTGGTCATGAGTTGGGGGCGCACCGGCGATACGATTGGCGAGTTGGTTCCCAAGGGGTACACCGTGATCCGCGGTAACACCGGCTATGCCGATTGGAAGCGCCCCGGTCTCAACGACATTGCAGATGGAGTCGCCGGCGAAGCCTTGGCACTGTTTAACCCCATTCCATGGTCCAGCTTTGAAGGGACGGCAGGCAATACGCGCCTGTACCATCATTGGTCGAATGCCATCCTCGCCGGAGCGACAGCATGGGAACCCAAAATTGAAACAACCCCTATCGACACAGCGCTACTACATGTGGCTCACCTGCCCCCGTATTTGCCTGGATATCGAGCATGGCCCAAGCCCAACAAGCTGGGCCGGTTTCGGATCCGGACGGAACCTCGAGTGGACCAGCCACTCAAAGTGCCTGAAGTTTTCGATATCGGCTCGATGCGATATTCATCGGGAGTTCTGTTTCAAGTCGATACCAGCGAAAGCAAGTCCTTTCTCTTCTCGAAATATGTCTATGGAATATCTCTTGTACAGGCTGTTTCATACGGTCCAACAAGCCAGACTGTCCTGAGTCAGGCTCACCATAAAACCAAACATCAGATGGGCGTGACCGTTGCCAAGCTACGAGTCACATACAAAGACGGCGACACACTGAACTTTCCTATGGTGCTGGGCTTGAACACCACTCGCGCCGATGCCCCTGTGCGGGGCAGCTTGTTGTTTGACTCCTCAGGAACCGTACGCATGCCCAATGGAACGACCGCCGAGTACGATGGGAATGTGCCGGAACGAAGCCTGTACCGTTCAGACTGGATCAACCCCAGACCTGAGGCCCAACTGGCCACCATCGAGTTCGAGGCCACCCACCCGGACGTGACTTGGACCGTGGCGGGAATCGGCTATGCGCTTACGCCTGCCAAAGATGAAGAGGACGATTGATTAAGCGGGACAGTTGGTCCACATCGTCAGCAAATAGAGCCTGCAACTGTGAGCGCAACTCCGGATCCAGTGGGGGCCGAGCCACGGCTTCTGTATTGAAGGCTTGCAACTGTTCAAACCCTCGACGACCAAGCCCTCGAAGCGGCCCGGGGACGACCCGACGAAGCGGCCCAAACCACAGACTCTGAATCACCTTCCTCAGCGCCTGACTCTTCGCTTTCGTATTGGGGTTGATGACCGAAAAGTCCGGTTCGAAATCGGGATCTACACCCAAAAACTCCAGAACACGGCGATAGGCCAAGGATGCATCAGATTTGATGTCATCGTGAAGCACAATGTGCACCTGAGAGAAGCATTTCTGGTAGCGCGCCACTTGTTCCGCAAAAGCTCCAACTTGGGAATAGTACAAGCATTCCGTAGGTGGAGCCTCGAGCCCTTTATGCGTCGACTCGGGGATGTGTTTCCCTTCACGCCTCGCCGATTCCAAGCGAAGGGCTTCAGCAAAATCTTCGACATCCTCTTCGCCACTGTAGAGCAACTGACTGTGCAGCGAATACAACATCTCCGCGGGCCGACGAAGCATAATGATGATTCGCGCGTCTGGGTTGTAGCGTTGAATTTCTTCGGCGGCGGTTTCGCTCAGTAAGTACCACACCGCCACATCGCCCACCGCTCGATGTTCGGCCGTGGCGGGGGTGAATAGCTCTGCGTAGCGTTCTGCGCTGACCGGCGGACGTCTATGTTCGAGATCACTCCCAAAGTAGTGAATCTCCTTGACCGGAACAAAAACTTCCGGATGGGCGCTCAACCATTGGTACATGGCAGTCGTTCCACACTTGGGAGCACCCACAATGAAGAAATCCGGTTTACGCATTTTGCCCTCTGTCCCCTACCGTAGCCATTTTGCGGAAGCGGTGGGGCATGTCACACTTCAGAACATGGAATCGGATCCCAAGACCCAGCCCGATAGCCTCACAAAAGAGGCCACCGCTATCGCCGGCGGATCGGCCATCGTGATGGTGGGAGGTATTGGGGAACGCGCGGTGCGAATGCTCACCACTTGGTTTCTATCTGGCGCACTCGGAGCGTCCGGATTTGGCCTATATGCATTCGCCACCACCGTCGCGAGCATCGTCGGTGCGCTCGCGCCATTGGGTATGGATGCAGGGCTCATCATGTACGGGGCCCGGTACCGCGCCAGCGACGAGACATCTCGCCTGAAGGGCACTCTATTCATCGCACTGGGTACCGTAGCGATCAGTGGGCCTCTGTTCGCCGTGGCTACCTGGCTCGCCGTTGAGAATGGACTGGTCCTGCAAGGGCGGCCGGCCGAAGCCAAGGCCATCACGGCCATCAGCGCTGCCATCGCCTACATGGCCGTCTTAGCGGTACTGGTGGGGGCATTGGTGTCTCGGAAGGACATGGTCGGTCAAGCGTGGGCACAACAAATCACCGTGCCGGTCGTTACGCTTGTGGGCGCTGGAGTCGCCATCCTGACCGGGCAAGGCACGCGAGGGGTCATCACAGCCTTTGTACTGGCTCATCTCATCGCGGTGATCATCGCTTCCAAACGCTTCTGGAGTGCTGACGGAGACCTGATCAAGAACGCCAATATCGAACCGGTGACGGAACCTCGAGCACTCTTTAGTTACGCCCTTCCCCAAAGCTTTGCTCGCGTTCTCTACCGCGCCAATTTGTGGGTCGACATCCTGATGCTGACCGCACTGAGCAGCTTGGTCGATGTCGGAATTTACCGAGTGAGTGTCGCCTTAGCGATGCTGGGCGCACTGCCTGTGATGGCATCCACGACGATGTTCGGGCCCGTCATTGCTGAGTTGGTCTACACAGAACAAATCAGCAAACTCAATGCGCTGCTCAAAATCGTGACGCGCTGGTTGCTCGTCATTGCGGCGCCGCTGTATTTCGTCGTCCTTCTGCTTCCCGATATCGTGTTGAGCATTTTCGACCCGGCTTACCAGAGCGGAGCCCACGCCTTGTTGATCTTGATGGCAGGGCAAGCCATCTACGTCGCAGCCGCCCCCACAGGCGCCATTTTGACCAATGCAGGGCATTCGACTTTAAACTTGATCAACGGCCTCATCGCGGTGACCCTCAACATCGGACTGAACGCTTGGCTCATTCCCGATCTCGGTATCCTGGGCGCCGCCATAGCCAGTGCGACGGCATTGTCTATTTGGTCCGTGCTTCGTATGGTTCAGGTTTGGCGACTTCACCGATGTTCTCCGGTCTCCATGAAAAGCGCGGTCTTATTGGGCCTCGTTCTGGTGATCGGAACGGGCACCAAAATCATGCTGACCGGTTTCGGAGCCTGGAGTCGTGTCGGCGGGGTCAGCCTCATTGTCGCTACGGGGCTGGTTCTATTCTGGCGATTCGGGCGAACAGCCGAGGACGATGCCATTATCGACCGCTTCAAGGCACGGTTCGGTCGCAGATAACGGAGAAGTCTCGGCTACTTCTTCAAAGCATCCTTGACCTTACGGGCAAATCCGCGCACTTTTGCAGCCGTCGATGCCGCAGTCACCGGAGCGTGTTGCAATCGAAATACCAACGGGACATCCATGACGGTTGGATGATGAATTCCATGCTCCCACAGTCCGTCCTCACCCCATGCATCCCCATGATCCGCACAGACTAGGGTATTGGCGTGGGCAAACTGCTGAAGAATCTCGTGCAACTGGTCGTCGACCCATTGAACGCACGCCAATTGCCGTCGGGCGCACTCCTCAGCATTGTTCTCATCTCCGCCAAAGGGCCTGCACGGATTGTATTCGCGATCCCAGTCGGCCCCTTCATGCCAGTACGGCACATGGGTCTCACCGATATTCATAAATACAAAGGCTCGCTGACCATCCAGGGTATCCAAATGCTTCTGAACGAATCCCAGCTGCTTTTCCAATGACCAGCAATTACCGGCGTACCAATAATGATCGAAGTCTTCTACGAGCGGCTGAGCTGTCTGGGTACTGTCATCAAACCAGCCGGCTGAACCGGTTCCGATGGTGGTGTAGCCCAGGGCAGACAAACCTTGAACGACGTTCTTGCCCTTGATGGTCATGAACTCAGTGCCTTTACTGGGGTAGCCTCCGCCCACGATCTTGAAGATCTTCCCAAACTTGGGATTGACCAGCGCTTCACGCTTTTCAGGAATGCCGGGCGTAAACCCCACAAACATGGCGGCATGAGAAGCGAAAGTAAAATTGCCGGGTGCCTTCGCCTTGTGCACTTCTCCTAAGCCCTTCAAGTTGGGCAGAGCGGCGCGCTCGAACGTGTCGAACCGACACGAATCCAGAGTGATGAACAGAATCGAGGTGGGGTCGAGCATGACCCTCCAGCTTAGAGATCGAGAGCTTTCATGAGGTAGACACCGCCGGCGTCAGCGCCTGCTGTGTCCTTCTTCGATGCACCGATCATGAGCGCTGTGTTTCCACCACCATCCACATCGCCCGCAAAGGCCAAAGAGTTGCCCAACTGGTCACTCAAATCTTCTCCGTCAAAACGGGCGTCTGCATCGCCGGCTTCAATCGTACCCGCTGCCGGGGAGTAGAAGACATACACGGTCCCGGTATCGGAGGTTCCGCCCGAGAAGGGGGCTGAAATCATCAAGTCGAATCCGCCCTCGCCGTCAATGTCCCCGTTTCCGACAACATGAGCACCGAACTGGTCTTCTGATGCTTCACCCGTCAACTTCACAATGTGGTACTCGTCGACTGAACCAAAGGTGTCGGACTCCGCTCCGCCCGGCACGACATAGGCTGCACCGGCATCTGGAGCCGCTGCATCGTCAAACTTCGCGCCCACAATAAAGTCGTCGACGCCATCCGCATCGATATCACCCGCAGCACTGACGGAATCTCCCAGCTTATCGGCAGCCGACTCGCCTGTGTATTGAGCATCGGCCATATCCAAGCTCACCGCGCCACTGAACGGACCGTGGACGACATAAACAGAACCGGCATCCGTGCCGCCCTCGCTGTTCTTGGAAGAGCCCAAGACCAGGTCATCCACGCCATCTGCGTTGTGGTCGATCACAGCCATAGCGGCTCCAACATCATCGCCAAGATCTTCCCCTGTGAGGAAGTCATTCAACGATCCTGCACCGATCGTACCGGGCGAAATGGGGCCGTAGAGTACGTAGACGGTGCCGCTGTTATCGCCACCCACGTCGTTGCCTGGGGCACCGACCAACACGTCGCCGAAGCCATCTCCGTTGACGTCACCGCCGGCGAGACCCAGGCCAGCGTAGTTGTACCCTGCCCGACCTCTGAACATGACGTCCGCATCCGCCAGACTACCCGAAACGCCTCCGCTGAAGCTGATGTAGACCTTTCCGGCAGCTTCACCCGCAGGGTCCGCCGAAGGTGAGGCCACCAGCAAATCGGCAGAGCCATCGTCATTCACATCGGGAACAATCTTCACGACGCGACCCGCTTTGTCGTTGGGGTTTTGGCCCGTGAGAATGATGTCTGCTTCTTCAAGAGACATTTCCTCTGGCATGTCGGGGCCACCGTAAATCACATAGGCTGCACCTGCGCCTCCAGATGCCGTGCTCTCATTCTTGGCACCGACGACAATGTCATCGTATCCATCGCTATTGAGATCGCCGCCACCACTGATGGAGATACCGGCCTCATCGCTCGCGGCCACACCCCACATCACCACATCCGCCGCTTCGGGATCTAGCGAGCATTGACCACTTTCCCCATCGCAGTTGTTATCGATGCCGTCGTTGCAGACCTCTTCCACTTCCGGGTTGACGTCCGCAGTAGAGTCATCGCAATCGTCTTGGTTGGTGGCGTATCCATCGGGCGCCTCACAGGCCTGTGTGGATTCTTCTGAACCGAAGCCATCCCCATCGGTGTCCTGATAAAAGGTGTCCTTCACATCCTCGTCTGTGGATCCGTCACAATTGTCATCGAGGCCATTACAGACCTCGACCTGATCCGGATTGATCTCCGCATTCAGATCGTTGCAGTCCAGCGTATTGTCGACATATCCCTCGGCTTCTGGGGCCCCTGCACAGGCGGTCACCTCGGGATTGCCTTCAAGGCCGTACCCATCTCCATCCGCATCATAAACCCACTCTGTTGACGTCCCCTGGGACTCATCGGTGTCATCACAATCGTTGCAAGCGACGATATCGTCGCCATCTTCATCGACATCAAAGCCAGCAGATCCATCACAGTTGTAATCGATGTCCGGGTTTTCGCAGTCGTCGATCTGACCGGGATGACGAGTGCTGTCCGCGTCGTCACAGTCTCCCGCTTCCTGCACATACCCTTCGGGCATGGTGCAAGCCGACACCGTCACGTCCGGATCGCCGTATTTATCGCCGTCTAAGTCAGCGTAGAACTCTAAAATCAGCCCTTCATCGACGCGGCCGTCGCAGTTGTTGTCCAGGCCATCGCACACTTCATCCGCATCCGGATTGATCGATGCGTTGTTGTCATCGCAGTCTTTACCTGCAAATCCATCCCCGTCATCGTCGCTTGCACAACCGGTGAAACCCAGTCCCAAGCATGCCAGAAAAATCCCGTTTACTACGCGCATTGTACTCTCCAAAAAGAGGCAGACCCCCTAATGTCCCCCAGGGCATCAGTCTGCCGAGTGTAGAATTCTTTACAAG
>Ga0163180_10000915_pt1 | contig 16850 bp, 13 predicted proteins | sample AtlANTMetagenome_2_FD_109647 | JGI IMG/M metagenome (GOLD analysis project Ga0163180, IMG submission 109647) | Marine eukaryotic phytoplankton communities from the Atlantic Ocean - Atlantic ANT 4 Metagenome | ecosystem: Environmental > Aquatic > Marine > Oceanic | place: North Atlantic Ocean...
AACTTCGTCCTGAATGGAACGCGTATGGGAAAACTGGATGGGTTTTCCGCTCCCCTGGTCGCCCGCGAGGGAGTGCGCTGGCTGAAGGACGTCCGCGACAGGAAAAAACCCTTTCTCCTCTCTGTCTGGACCCACGAACCACACCTGCCCATTGAATCAGCTGAAGAATTCATGAAGCCTTATGCCGGGATCAATGACGAGGGCATCCGGCAATACAATGGCAACATCACCCAACTGGACCACGCCTTCGGAATTATCATGAAGGGCCTCGACGCACTCGGCCTGCGGGACAATACAATCGTATTCTTCACCTCGGATAATGGCCCTGAGGGTCGCGGAAACAAGGGCCGCACCAGGGGCTCAACCGGCGGACTACGCGGCCGTAAGCGCGACAGCCACGAGGGGGGCATCCGGGTGGCCGGCCTCGTTCGCTGGCCTGGCAAGATCATGCCGGGGTCGGTCAGCGACGTCCCGGTCATCGGGTCCGACATCTTTTCAACCGTCCTCGACGTCACCGATATCCCTCTTCCCACCGATCGCACCATCGATGGTGTCAGTATGTTACCGGCCTTCGACGACAAACAGCTCACGCGTCCCGTGCCCCTGTTCTGGCGCACCCGTATTGCGCCCGGAGCCAGTCACGCCGCGCTGCGGATCGGCGACTGGAAACTCATTGCCAACCAGACCTTCGACAAATTCCAGCTTTACGAAATTCAGCGCGACTGGAGGGAGGAAAATGATCTTGCCGCAGAAAAGCCTGCAAAACTCGCTGAAATGAAGAAGGCCTTCTTCGAAGTGCTCGACGGCATTGAGAAGGAAGGGCCCAGTGAATGGTGGAAAAAAGAACCCGCGCGCAAGCGAGCCCCGAAAAATTCTCGAAACTAGTTTACAGGGAACCCCTCTCTGCCCTTCACCTCTCAACCACTCTCAGACCACAACACAGTCAATCTCCATGAAACTTCCCCTCTTCCTTATGCCACTCGCATTTATCGTGAGTGCCCAGGCCGATTGGCCCCAGTTCCAGGGTCCCCAACGAACCGGAGTGTCTCAAGAGACGGGATTAGCCCGCAGCTTTCCAAAAGACGGACCCCCCATTCTCTGGGAAACGAAGTTGCAGCAGGGCTTCGGCGGTTGCGCGGTGGCAGAAGGGGAAGTCTTTATCGTTGACCGCATCATGCAGGAAAAAGACATGCTCCTCTGCCTTGACGCCCAGTCGGGCAAGGAAAAATGGCGCTACGAAAGCCCTTCCAAGGGCGAACCTTCCTTCCCGGGTTCCCGGAGTGTTCCTACCGTAGACGGGGATAGCGTTTACTTCATCGGATCCTTCGGACGCGTCCACTGTGTCGATCGGGACTCACGCAAGGCGCGGTGGACCGTCAAGATGTCCGATCGCTATGCCGACGCCAAGACGCCCAAGTGGGGCTACGCCCAGTGCGCACTCGTCGTGGGAGACATCATTTTTGTGACACCCTTCGGATCCGAGACCGGGGTTGCGGGCTGGGACAGGAAGACCGGCGAGGAAGTCTGGAAGAGTGGGCCCATCGGCGACTCACATGCCTCCCCCACCGTTCTCGAAATTGGCGGAGATCCCCACGTTGTCCTCGTTTCCAAGGAAGGTTCCACCGGCTATACGACAAGCTATAACCCGAAGGACGGAAGCATTCTCTGGCAGACCAGTGACTACTATAACCGCATTCCAATTCCCATCGTCACCAAGATTAGTGAGGACCTGATCTTCGTGACTGGTGGCTACGACTGCGGATCCAAGATGCTTTCCCTGCGAAAAACCTCGGACGGCTATAAAGCCAGTGAAAAGTGGACCATTAAGAAGGGAACCCAGATTCATCCACCCTTCGTTATCGACAAACACCTCTACTTTCTCGCCAACGAAAACTCGAACCACCGGGTCGCCGCCAAGCGCAAGACTGGCGGCTTGAGCTGCTGGAATCTCGATGGGCAGGAAGTATGGCGAACCGGCGACGACCCCTTCATGGGACGTGGCGGATGCCTCTATGCGGATGGCATGCTCATCATCCAGGACGGAGAAAAGGGCACTCTCCGCCTGGTCGAACCGAGCCCAGAGGGCTTCAAGCTTCTCGCCGAGGCCAACGTCTTCGACTCCGATCTCACCAGCAAAAAAGACCTCAAATTCTGGAGTCCGATGGCCCTGAGTGATGGCCGCCTCTATATGCGGGGGCAGAACCGCCTGCTTTGCATCAGCCTGAAAAAATAAACCACAACCACCCATTCATACCATGAGAACGCTTCTCCTCCTTGCCTGTTTCTTCCCGCTTCTCGCCAGCGCCAAGCAACCCAACATCGTCTTCATCTTCAGCGACGATCACGCTCCTCACGCCATCGGCGCCTACGACGGCTGGCTCAAGGGCGTTAATCCCACGCCGCACATCGATCGCCTCGCCTCCCAGGGTATGCTCTTCGACAAGAGCTTCTGCACAAATTCGATCTGCGGCCCCAGCCGGGCCGTCATCATTACCGGCAAGCACAGCCACAAGAACGGATTCATGAACAATGGGAACAACTTCGACGGATCCCAGCAAACGTTCCCCAAGCTCCTCCGGAAAGCAGGCTACCAGACAGCCATGTTCGGCAAATGGCATCTTAAGTCCCAGCCGCAGGGGTTCGACAAGTGGATGGTCCTTCCCGGCCAGGGCCTCTACTACAATCCCGACCTCCTCACCCCCGAGGGGAAAGTCATGATCGAGGGCCACTGCACCGACGTCGTGACTGACCTCGCAGTCGACTGGCTTAAGAAAGGTCGTAACCAGGAGAAACCATTCCTCCTGATGTGCCAGCACAAGGCTCCTCACCGGAACTGGATGCCGGCCCTGCGCCACCTCCATCTCTGGGCCGACGAGGACCTTCCCGAGCCTGCTACCCTGTTCGATAACTGGAAGGACAATGCCAGTCCCGCCCGCTGGCAGGAACTGGAGATCGACGGGCACATGGACCTCCAGTTCGACCTCTTCTACAACCTCACTCCCGCCTACAACGGTGCTGCGCGCAGGGGAATGTTCGACAAGTCCGCCTGGCGCAACATGTCACGAATGACACCCACCCAGCTCACCGCATGGCGGGACCATTACGAACCCCGGGACGCCGCTCTAAAGAAGGCAGATCTCAAGGGAAAGGATCTCGTCCGCTGGAAGTACCAACGCTACGCCAAGAACTACCTCCGCTGTGTCCGTGGCGTGGACGAGAGCGTGGGAACCCTCATGCGCACGCTTGAGGAAATGGGCATCGCCGACAATACCATCGTGGTCTACTCCTCAGACCAAGGCTTCTACATCGGCGACCACGGCTGGTTCGACAAGCGCTGGATGTACGAGGAGTCCCTTCTCATGCCACTCGTCATCAAGTGGCCTGGGGTCACAAAACCGGGATCAAGAAATGAAACTCACCTCGTTCAGAACCTCGACTATGCCGAAACCTTCCTTGAGGCCGCCGGAGTGGATATTCCCAACGACATGCAGGGTCATTCTCTGGTCCCCCTCCTGAAGGGACAGGACCCCAAGGATTGGCGAGACAGCATTTACTATCACTACTATGAGTATCCCAGCGTCCATCAGGTGCCCAGGCACAACGGAATCCGTACTGACCGTTATAAGCTTATCCAGTTCTATGAGTTTGGAGAGTGGGAATTCTATGACTTGAAGGAGGATCCCGATGAACTCCGTAATCTCTATGGCGACGAGAAATACACCGCCCAGATTTCCGAGATGAAGGATCGCCTCGAAGGGTTACGCAAAAAATACGAGGACTCCTCGGTAGGCACCCTCAAGCCTGAGGCATGGCGCAAAAAACACCGCACTAAGCAGTTCCGGGTGGTCGACAAACTATGAGCCTTCTCACCACCCAATCTCAGTGATGCACACTCCGGGCATCCTGCGCTCCCGTCTCCTTGACCCTTCGCATGCAAAAGGGTATATCGTGTCAGACCCATCTCATGAATTTCATCTCCCTCCCAGTCCTGGCACTGGCAACGGTCACCCTGTTTTCCTGTGGTCAGGTCTCTCGGATCTACAATCAGGCACCATCTCCTTCACGATACCTTGCCGGCATTGGAAACGGCGCAGCCACTCCAACCGCTCCAGCTAATCCTGCTGAGGCCTCCAAGTTCTGGGACGGGGACTCCCTCATAGGTCCGACCGCCATTCATATCATCCGCTCTGAACAGAAAGCCTACTTCTACAAGGGCGGGCAACTCGCAGGAGTAACCCCGGTCTCAACCGGAAGCTCCAAGTACACCACCGCACCCGGAACATTCAAGGTAAGCCAGAAAGCCGCTGACTACTCCTCGGGAACCTATGGAACCATCGTGGATATCGCCACCGGGGTTGTCATCAATGACGATGCCGACTCACGGAAGGACAAACCCGGCCCGGGACAGGAGTTTATCGGGTCTCCCATGCCCCACTTCCTGCGTTTCAACCAAGGGGTCGGAATGCATGCCGGACACCTTCCGGGATATGCCGCTTCACACGGCTGTATCCGCCTCCCGGCCGACATGGCTGAAAAGTTCTTCGAAAATGCCGAAATCGGCACTCCTGTCATCGTAGACTGATTCGCAGGATCACGGGCAACGTTGGCCCATGGCAGGATTGCCTGCTTGAACCATGCCATTGCAGACCTGAAACTCCCTCCCATGCGCAATCTGGTCATGACCCTGATTGGACCGGACCGTCCCGGTCTCGTAGAAGAATTATCCGCCACCGTGGCTGGGCATGGTGGAAACTGGCTGGAGTCACGCATGTCTCACCTGGCCGGCAACTTTGCCGGACTCCTTCGGATCACGTGTCCGGAAGAGCATTATGAAGCTCTCCTCGAGGCCCTGCGCTCTCTCGAGAACCTGACCCTTTCAGCCTCGGAGGAGATTGCGGAAAAAACCAGCCGGCAGAAAGTAATCACCTTTGATGTTGTAGGCAATGACCGCCCCGGGATTATCCAGGAACTCGCCTCCGCAATTGTCCGGGCAGGTGGCAATGTGGAGGAACTGGCAAGTAATCTCGAGTCTGCGCCTCATGCGGGTCACCCAGTCTTCCAAGCCTCCGGGTCAGTAGCAGTGACCGCGGACTTCGATGAGAACGGATTGATTACCGCCCTCGAAGCACTCGGGCCTGATCTTGCGGTTAGTCTGGACACATGAGACCACCCACATCCTCCCGGGGACGTACTTGAATATCGGAGCGAGAAAAGGCGCTCCTTGGCGACTACCGCTACATCGCCAGAAAATTCGCCAGGAGTTGCTTGCCTCCCAAGGTAAGGATTGATTCCGGATGGAACTGCACTCCGTGAACAGGGTGTTCCTTGTGCCTTACCCCCATCACCAGGTCATCACACCAGGCTGTGACCTCGAGGCAGGAGGGAAGTGAAGACCGTTGAAGGATCAGGGAATGGTAGCGGGTAGCCTCCAGCGGCATTTCCAGACCATTAAACACCCCCCGGCCATCATGTTCGATCATGGAAGTTTTACCATGCATCAGACGGTCGGCCCGCACAACTTCACCACCGTATACCTGACCAATGGCCTGATGACCCAGACACACACCCAGGACCGGGATTTCCGATCCAAACTCACTGATCACCTCACAGCTTACCCCTGCTTCGTTCGGGCTGCAGGGACCCGGTGAAACACAGATGCGCTCCGGTCCCAGCTTTCGTATCTCTTCCACCGTGACTTCGTCATTACGGCGAATCTCCATCTCTGCTCCCAATTCGCCGAAAAACTGTACAAGATTGTAGGTGAATGAATCGTAATTATCTATGACGAGCAGCATCGGGATAGAAGTATGAGAAAAAGGGAAACAGCATCGTTACGGAGACCACAGCTACTACCATCTCCCCGGTTCTGATCAATCCTCCAATGTCTTTGCCAGGGTGATTGCTCGCAACATGCCCATGGCCTTGTTGACCGTTTCGTTATATTCGTAGGTGGGATCACTATCCGCCACTACGCCGGCACCCGCCTGCACATAAACCTTGCCCTCCTTCAAAAGGCATGTGCGAAGTGCAATACAGGAGTCATGCGCACCGTCCCACCCAAAATAACCAACCGCCCCTGCATAAGCATTGCGCTTGTTCCGCTCCAACTCGCTGATGATCTGCATCGCCCTGATCTTGGGCGCCCCGCTGACCGTGCCAGCTGGGAAGGTGGCCCGCAGGACATCGTAGGAACTGTATTCCGGCGAGAGCTTTCCGGTAACATTGGAAACGATGTGCATGACATGACTGTAGCGCTCGACGATCATGAAGTCGTCCACTTCCACCGTGGCGTGGGCAGCAATCCGCCCCACATCGTTGCGTGCCAGATCTACCAGCATGACATGCTCAGCGCGTTCCTTCTCATCAGCGAGAAGATCAGCTGCAAGGGCGTCATCCTCCTCAACTGTCTTACCACGCCATCGCGTCCCCGCGATGGGCCGGATGTCAATATTACCCTCGATACAGCGAACATGCACCTCGGGAGAGCTGCCCACCAAGGCAAAATCCCCCAGTTCAAGGATGAACATGTAGGGGGACGGATTAACGTGACGCAATGCCCGGTAAAGATCAATGGGCGCCCCTTCAAAATCCGTCTCGAACCGCTGGCTGGGCACTACCTGGAAAATATCCCCGGCAGCGATGTAGTCCTTTGCCTTGTTGACCATGGCCTCAAACTGCTCCTGCGTGGTATTGCTCACAGGATCGGGAAGAACCGTCTCCTGCAGGCCATCGAGGGCGGGGACATCCAGAGGGCGATCGAGCATTTCAATTAACGAAGATACCCTCCCCACCGCCTCGAGATAGGCTTCCTCCACTGTGTCATGGTCCTCCAGCATGGCATTAGCCACTACCAGCAAACGGCGCAGCTTATGATCGAAAAGAAGCACTGTATCCGTGAGCAGGAATACCGCTTCAGGTAATTCAAGGTCATCGAGGGGGGGAGGGCCGATACTTGGCTCGAACTGGCGAACGGCGTCGTAGGCCAGGTAACCCACTGCTCCTCCGAAAAAAGGCGGCGCATTCCCGTGAGAGACTGGCCGGAAACGCGCCATGAATTTTTCAAGTTCGGCCAAGGGGTCCCGTTCGGAACTCAGAAACTCCTCCTCGCTCCCCTTCCGGATACACACCTCTCCACCACGCGCCTCGAAGACCCTTCGCGGACCACTCCCCACGATGGACCAGCGACCACTGGCATCGGTGCTCTCGGCACTCTCAAAAAGAAAAGCATAACGCCCATCCCGGATCTTCAGGTAGGCCGACAGAGGAGTCTCAAAATCCGCAGCCAGTTGTGCGTATACCGGCACTACATTGCCCTCTTCCGCGAGATCGCGGAATTCTTCAGGAGACGGTTTGACAGCCGGCAGATTCAAGGTGCGCGAGCATGACGGGGAACGACTGAAGCGCAACGGTTAAAACCCTTCGAAACCGCTATCCAATCGCAAGGTTCATCTGATCCATGACCTCCGGACGCGAACGCCCGTGCTCAGTCTCTCGCTGGATCTCAATCCAGCAACTCGGTTCGTCCTGGGAGGCCACGTGAATCCCAAGACCCTTTTCCCGGGAGACGGCCCGAACCGTGGAAGCTGCTACCTCAGGACAATTACAGTCGCAACTCAGATGACCCAGAACCACTGTCTCCAACCCGTGAGGAAGAAGACTCTCGACCAGTTCCGCTGTCTGAACGTTTGAGAGGTGTCCATGGCGGGAAGAAATCCGCTGCTTGGTCGACCACGGGCGTCTGGCGTCTTCCTCAAGCATACCCTGGTCGTAATTAGCCTCCACCAGAAGAACTCGAACCCCTCTCAGGCGATCCCGGACAAGATTGGTCACGTGCCCGAAATCCGTAGCAATCCCGACCCGGATACCATCCACCTCACAGACAAATCCGACCGGGTCAATCGCATCGTGCGGCAGGGCAAAAGCCTCTACCGCAATATCACCCGCCTTGAATGGTTGCCCACGCTGAAAAATACGCCACTCAATCTGATCGCCCAGACGCTCCGACAGTGATTCACGGGTAAGAGCACTGGTATAAACGGGAATCGGGCGTTTACGCAAAAACACACCCAGTCCACGGGTGTGATCACTGTGTTCATGGGTAAGCAGAATTCCGTCAACGGAATCCGGATCCACCCCCATAACCCGCAAGCGCTGACACAATTGTCTGGCGCTGAATCCGGCATCTATGAGAAGGGTCGTCTCCCCAGTCATAAGCACTGCGGCGTTTCCGCCACTACCGCTTCCCAGAACCGCCAACCTCATAATCCACACAACTTAAGGACCTCTCTTCTCACGCGCGAGATTGAAATTCAGAATTCCTTCCCGGCTTTTCAGGTATTTCCAGTCATCTTCTTCCTGTGCTATAATATGCCCGGGCAACGTCCCTCTCCCAGTCCGTTCACGATATCGCACGTTGAAATCCGTCCATATTTTCCGTTGGCTGCATCACTTCAAGGCAGCAACCCTTGCACTCCTGGCGCTTACGATCCTGGCGACTGGAGCAGGACTCTACCTTCTTAACAGTCATGGCTTCGCTGGTCGGTGGAGCGAGCGCATTGGCAAAGAACTGGCCCAGCGGGGAATTCATGCCGAATTTGAGTCCGTCCGTTTTTCTCCGACCAGAGGAGTGATCGCGAGCAAGGTCCGTTTTTTCACGGATGAATCCAGGCAAAATGTTTATGCCCGAATTCCGATCCTGCGGTTTGACGTCGACCGGGGGAAAGCCTTCCGGGGTAAATTGCAGATCCGTCGGGCCTATCTCCAGGATGCCCAAATTACCATCCCGGTAAACGATGATCTCTCCCTGCAGATTAATGACCTGACAGGCCGTGCCAGCGTAGACCGCCATAACCGTCTTCGTGTGGAGGCCGACCGGGGAAACCTGGAAGGCATGAATTTCCAACTCAACATAGCGTTGGATGATTTTGAGATCGAAAACCTCCGCAGAAGTCCCGAGTCCACGACTGGCGCTGAGCGCTGGAGCAATTTCACCAGCGACCTTTTGAAAGAACTGGATCAGTGGTCCTTTCACGAGGGAGCTCCCCCTCTTCTCAAGCTCCAGGTCAAGGGAAGCCTCGACCGTCCAGCCTCTATCCGAACAGCCATTTCCCTGAATGCTCCGGAACTGATGAGAACTGGCTATACGATGAAGGATGTAGATCTCTCCGGCGAACTTGGTAACCGCAGCCTGACCATCGATGCGCTGTCCTTCTCGGACGGCACAGGCAACCTGAGTCTCCGGGCGCACTACGACCTTGAGGATAAGACTGGTGGATACGATGGCACATCCTCGATTCAGATCTCGAATCTGCTTCGTAATTTCCTTCAGGATGACTCTCTCTCAGAAATCATCTCTCCCCGACCCCCGGAACTGAACGCCCGTGGAAAATTTTCCATCCACGAGGACGGCCTCAAGCTAAGTGCTGTTGGCTCTCTTTTCTGTGAGCACTTCAGCTTCCTCGGAATCCCGTTCGAAAACATAAATAGTGAGTTTTCCTGGCAGAACGGAGACATCTATCTGCGCAACCTCGTCGTCAAACATCAGCAGGGCGAATTAACCGGTGAGGTCAAGGTTAAGGACGACCTCATTCAGTATCGTGCAAAAACAAGCCTTCCCTTCTCCGCCTACCGTCCGTTTGTGAAGGAAAACAGTGGACTCGAGCGATTCCTCACGGAAAGCGAGTTCACCGAGAAAAGCCGTATCCTTGTGGATGCCCGGGGAACTGTGTGGAGAAGCAACCTCCGGGACTGGGATGCCACCGGCACCTTCCGGGCCGAAGACTTCCGGTACAATGACGTTCCGGTCACCCTTGCCGCGGCTGATTTCTACATGTCTCCCCTCGACTACATCTTCGATAACGTGGAGACGGTCTTCGATTACCGGGAGCACGACCGCAGCAAGGAGTTCAACGGACCAGACTCGGGAGCGGTTACCGTGCGTCAGATCCATTTTGATGCCAAGACAGGGCTCACCAGCCTTAGCGATCTTGCAGGCAAAGTCTGGCCCACCCCCATCATGCAGTTGTTCATGCCTGAAACCGCTCGGGAATTTGCCAAGACCTACCGCTTCCGCAAACCTCCTCATCTCATAGCCAACGGAATTATAGACCACCACAAAACCGGCAATCGCAGTGAGGTCCTGACTTCCATCAAGGCCGATGGACTGATGGACTACACTTTCCTTGGCAAGTCCCTGGAAATCGCTGAACTCTCCGCCGCGGTACGCTCCAGTTACCGCCAGAATGAAATCTCTGACCTGAAGATAAAGACTCTGGGGGGCGCAATAACAGGCGGCCTCACGCACCGTTCTGATCCCAATCGCGTTACTGTCCGTCTGCAGGCTCAGGGACTGGATCTCTCCAGAATCAGTGACATCTACCGCTTCCCAAAGGCCGTTCCTGGATTTCTTACCGCTTCCATCGCTGCCGAGGCCACCGAAAAGCAATCTGCCGAATCAGAACACAGGTGGGATATTGAGGGCGCCTGTAATCTGGGCAAGTCCACCTACAACGGGATTCCAATCTCGGAAGGCTCGACCCGCTTCGCCGTTAATCCCCAGGGGATCTACTTCACGGACGGAAAACTGGAATTCGACTACTCAGACTACGTGCTGAAAAATCGCTACGGCGGACCTGAACGTGCGACCCTGGAGGTGGAACGGATTCATCATGAGAGAAGCAAACGTATCACGGAGATTGTCAACCTGCAGGGCTCCGCATGGCCCGGCCCTCTCATAGGGCTTGCTGATCCCGGAAGCGGAGAACTCGTAGACCAGATGTTTGGCTTCAGGCAACCTCCGGCCCTGAGCGCATCCGGCCGATTTGACCACAACAAACCGGGTGACGCCACCCTTCTCGACCTGAGGGTAACTAGCCCGGGAATCATGGACTATGCATTTCTTGGGAAAGACCTTCAACTCACCGCAGTATCCGCCGCCATAAGGAGCTCCCTCACCCGGCATGAAGTTTCCGATCTCTCTTTCCGGACATTCGGAGGCACCGGAGCTGGCACGGTTGCGGTCAGCAGAACGCCTGACCAGGAAACCCGCATTGAAGCGGGCATTCGGTGGGACAACATGAGCCTGTCAGAAATAGGACGCAAATTCGCGTTTGAGAAGGACGCCCAGGGACGCATCACCGGGCGCCTGGATTTTAACACAATGGCAAACCAGAAAAATACTCTGAATGGCAAAGGGGTGATCGGATTACGCAACGGTCAACTTTTCAACGTCCCGATCTTCGGCCCTCTCTCACTTCCACTCGGCACGATCCTCGGAAAGCAATACAGCCACGAGCAGGCTCGTGATGCATCCGCCACCTTTGTTCTGAGGGATGGTGTCGTCCTCACTAACGACCTCCTCACCTCTACCACCTCCACTACCTTCGTGGGAGAAGGAAGCATCGATCTGAACAACCAGCAGATGGACCTGACCATGCGCATGAATGCACGGGGCCTGCTTGGACTCGTGACGCTCCCCCTCACTCCCTTGAAGGGACTCTTTCAATTCCGCGGTCAGGGCCCTCTCAAGAAACCGGTCTGGAATGCCGCGCCCTTCACCGAACCGGTTGGGGGGCGATCCCACGCCATTTTCAAGAACCCCCCGCGGGCTCAGATTGTACCCGAACGTTAGCCGTATGGCGGACAAAGCCCCGGGGAACAACTCATGAGACCTCCCGCTCCTGACCACCAATGCGTCACCGGAGCTTGCGCCGTAGCAAATTCTGCGTCACGGTCATTCCAATAACAGAGGATTCTACGAACCATGAGTGATTCCATTCCCAATCAAGACGAACAACCCGGAGAAATGCCCTCTACCCAGCAAGCAGCTGACGACTTGCGCGAAGCCGCCGGTGTCAAGACTCGCCAAACAGCCCAGAGCGCGGAGGAACGGGCGCAACTGCTCAAGGAATCTGCTGCAGAGAAAGCGCAGAAATTCAGGGATTTTGCTGGCAAAAAAGCGTCTCAATTTGCCGACACTGCCGGAGAGAAAGCCTCCCAGTTCAAGGATGTTGCTGGCGAACACTGGGAAGATACCCGGATCAAGGCACGGGAAGTTCATACCGATCTGGAAGAATACATCCGGGAAAATCCTTCCAAATCCGTCCTTATCGCAGCCGGAGTCGGGTTTCTCCTCGGCCTGATCGTAAGACGATAAGAAACTTGGAATCGACTTTCCATCTTACGCATCTTTTTCCCCTCAAATTGCAATTTCCCCATGCCCGGCTGGTTTGACAAGTCCGGCTCATCTTCCGAAGCTCCCACCGAGGACGAGGAACAGAGCCCTGCCAGCAAATCTTCTCATCAGTTCAGAGAAGGCCTTGGCGACCACCTCAAAGCTCGTGCCGAACTCCTTGCCGTGGAGGCATCTGAGGCAAGGGAGCTTCTCGTGCGGCGGGGATCTCTGGCAGTCGCAGCCACCATCCTGCTGGTTTTCGCCTATGCTCTTGTTCTGATCACCGTAATTTCTCTCCTCGGACGCTGGGTGGAAAGCCTGTGCAGTCAGCTCAACGGACTGGGATGGCAGATCACTGCCCTCGTAGCCGGGTTCCTTCATTTGACACTTTCACTCCTCCTGTTCAGAAGACTGAAAAGAAAGCAGGAGCTCAATCTCTTCGAATTTACCCGGGCAGAGATCAAAAAAGACGGCGAATGGCTCAATCAAGGCAAAAAATCCTCGAACGAAAACGAGAGCTCGTCCTGAAGCTGGACGCCTCCCGGCGGCGGGTAGCTACAGGCTCGGAAGGTCTGCGCCGGGGCTTCCGCCTCTCTCACATCGTCTCCTCCTACCTGCAACGTCATCCCCTGCAGATTTTCGGGGCTACCTCTCTCGGAGTAGGCCTGCTCACCTGGATCCTCCGCCCAAGAACCCGGCCCGAAGGACAAAAACCTCCTAAATCCCTCACTCAACGCCTCGCAGGCTGGATTATTTCCTTCTTGAAAGGATCAATCCGCAACTGGTTGCTCACTCAAGCCCGGGACTATCTGCGCACGAAACAATCGTAAACGGATTCCTTGCTTGGCCCCTCCCGGTTTCTATGGTTTCCACATCGCCATCACAACGCGGTTACGCGAGGCACCTTTAACCCCATGTCCGAACATCAAGTCCTTGCTCACGTCGATGAATACCTTGCCATCGGCATCGAGTACGATTGCTCAGATATCCACCTTCCAACCCGCTACCCCCCTGCGTGGCGCCGCTACGGAAGCCTTGCCCCGATCTGGGAAGATCACCCCGAACTCACTGCCGAAGATACCGAGCGCCTGGCCCGGTCTTTCCTGACGGAGAAGGAATGGAAGCGCCTCCAGGAAGTAGGGGATGTCGATTTTGCCTATCAGAATGACCAGGGCAGATTCCGTGCTTCCGTGGTGAAGCAACGTCTGGGGCTCGACATTGTCTTTCGTATCATCAGCACTGAATTACGCGACCTTCCGGCCCTGGGATTACCCGTCGATCACCTCATTCCCCTCACCCGCTATCACAATGGCCTGCTGCTTGTTACGGGATCGGTAGGTTCTGGAAAATCAACTACCCTGGCCGCGCTCGTCGATTTCATCAACAAGGATCGAGAAGACCACATCCTTACATTGGAGGATCCCATCGAATACGTCTTCAATTCCAACAATTGTCATGTCAACCAGCGTGAGGTTCACTCTCATACTGAATCATTCCCCAAGGCCCTCCGGGGCGCCCTCCGGGAAGACCCTGACGTCATCATGGTTGGAGAAATGCGGAATCTTGAAACGATTTCCCTGGCACTGACCGCAGCGGAAACGGGTCACCTCGTCCTTGCTACCCTTCACACTGGGAATGCCCCTCGAACCCTGGACCGGATTCTTGATGTCTTTCCTGTCGACCAGCGGGGCCAGATTCGCGTGATGGTTTCCGAGTCGCTGCGTGGTATCATCTCCCAGCAACTGGTCCCCAATACTGAGGGCGATGGTCGCTGCCTTGCCCTCGAACTCCTTGTCAATACCCCTGCGGTAGCTGCCACCATCCGAGACGGTAAGACCTTCATGCTTCCCGGCATCATGCAGACCGGCAAGAACGTCGGGATGATCACGATGGATGAGTCCCTGAGAAACCTTTATGTTCAAGGCAAGATCACGCAGGAGGAAGCCCTCTTCCGCTGCGAAGACAAGGTTCAGATGAAAGCCTTTTTCCAGTCCTGACCTGCTCTCCCCATGGCGAGAATCGACGCATATTTCCAATACCTTATCGAGTCGGGCGGCTCGGATTTGCACCTCTCGGAGGGCGGGCCCCCGAAAGTTCGTATCCATGGCTCCATTTCGGCCATTCCTGATCAGCCTGTCCTCGAAGGGGACAACTTCAGGGATCTTCTGTCCGAGATCTGTGACGAGGAAGCCTTTCAGTCCTATCTCGACACAGGCGACCTCGACTTCGCCTATGAGATGAACGAGGACTCCCGCTTCCGTTGCAACTACCTTCAGCAGAAAAACGGGCTCGCTGCCGTATTCCGTCTCATTCCCACCGAGATTGCATCTCTTGAGGACTTAAATATCCCTACCGTCGTAAAGGAATTCGGGCACATGCGCTCAGGCCTGGTTCTGGTTACCGGGCCCACCGGCTCCGGCAAGTCCACTACTCTCGCGGCACTCCTCGACTACATTAATACGAACTTTTCCCGCCATATCATCACGGTCGAGGAACCCATCGAATTCGTCCACCGGAACAAACGCAGCATCATCACTCAGCGGGAAGTTCCCATCCAGACCCCTACCTTTGCCGATGGCCTCCGGGCTGCCCTCCGGGAAGATGCCGACATCGTGCTGGTTGGAGAGATGCGCGACCTCGAGACAATCTCTCTTGCCCTCACCGCTGCGGAAACTGGACTGCTCGTCTTTGGCACACTGCACACAAACAATGCGCGGAAGACAGTTGACCGCCTTGTGGACGTCTTCCCCGCAGATCAGCAGTCACAGGTGCGCACCATGCTCGCGGCATCCTTACGTGGGGTAGTAGCCCAGTTGCTCATGAAGCGCTGTGACAAGCCCGGTCGCTGCGCCGTCAATGAAATCATGTTCGCGACTCCCGCAGTTTCGGCAATTATCCGGGAGGGTCAGACTCAGAAACTTTATGATGTCATCATTGGCGGAAAAGGAGAGGGCATGCAGTTCATGGACGAATCCATCTGGGGCAAACTCCGTGCCGGGGAGGTCACCCCTCAGGAGGCATACATGAAGGCGATCGATAAGACTCGTTTCAAAAAGTTCCTTCCAGAGGAGCATGCAGCCCTTGGCGAAGCCTCCGGGGAAAATCCCATGGAGCACTAGCCATTGGAAGGAGGGCGAAAAGCCCACTCTCCCACTCGAATATTGCACCGCCGAATACTCCCGGTATCCCTGAGCACTTCGTAAGAGGATAACGTTTCCTCTGTCAGACCGGAAATTACTCACATTCGTTCACAATTTCCGGTCTCAGGGAAATAAGGGAAATGATGGCCTCGCCCTATCAGGCCTTGCTATTTAGTGTGCACCCCTAATGGTGCCGGAGCACCCCCTCATTCCAGCCCAACGCCCCTTTCTGAAACGCTCATGAGCCAAGACCTGATCTCCTTCAGTTGTCCGAACTGCGCGGTGCAGCTCCGCGTTCCGGCAGCCATGGGAGGAGTCACGGGCCCCTGTCCGGCTTGCGGCGCGACCATCCAGGCTCCAACCGAACCCCAAGGCGCAGAGGCCTCATCATTCTCCCCCGTTGAGCAAGCTCCTGCCTACGCGGACCCTCAGACGACTCTTCCAGCCCCTCAGAAAGAAACAACCCAGTCGCCCTCCCCTTCCTCCCCCCTGTCGGAACTCTCATCCCCTTCCAAGTCTCTGCCCGATAGCGCAGTAGCTACTGCCGGGCCTCCCAGCACCCACCCGCGAAAGGATCCGGACAATTTACGAACTTCCCCGGTTCCCCACGAGGAGATCAAGGAAACCAGTCCTCTTCCTGAGTTCAATAGTCCAACCTCCTCCACGCCTCTCTCAACGACTCCAGTCTCCTCATGGGAGCGTAGCTCGGTCCGCCCCCGGAGCCCGCAGCCCCCCCCTGCCACTGCATCAATACCGGGAGACTCCCCTCTTACTCCTCTGGAAACCCCTTCCCGGGAACATACCGAATCGGGTCACCGCAGGGAGCCTCTTCCCCTGGAAAGCGTTCCCTCTACACCTCCATTCCCGGACACAGATCAATTCCCGGTCAGGCCCCGTCCTGGTGATGTCGTTGAGGCTGGAAACAGGCCTGATGCCGGCCCACCTGATTCCAAAAAACCCGACAACGATCCCTTTCCCGACCTCTCTGAAGCGGAGGGCCCAACCCCGAAGGCCACCAATCGCCTTTTCCCTGATCCGGATGGGCCCGACTTCGACGGGAGCCTCTCACCTGCCCCGGATAATTCTCCCGAGAAGAATCGCAAAAACGAGAGTGATTCCACCTCGGAAAGAAGGCCTCGTCTCCGTCCCAGTTGGGCGGGCATGTCATTCTCTCTTCTCTTCCTGACCCTCGCAGCAGTGATGGTCTACCTTGTTCTGGATCTCAGCGAATTACTGCCTCATAGCAACAAGGATCCAAAGATCCCAGGACCCGTAGCGAGTAAAACTGGGGCTACTGGCGAAGTTGCTGAAACAGTCGATCGTGTCGAACCGGTAGGGCATCAGGAACCGAGTATCATTCTCCCGCCACCAATTTCTTCAGGCGAGGATGGAATTTTCAAGGTTGATCCCGAAAAACTATTCCTGCAACCCACCCCTGTCCCTGCAGAAACCCCTGCAGAAACCCCTGCAGAAACCCCTGCAGAAACCCCTGCAGAAACCCCTGCAGAAACCCCTGCAGAAACCCCTGCAGAAACCCC
>Ga0163180_10000916_pt1 | contig 16848 bp, 22 predicted proteins | sample AtlANTMetagenome_2_FD_109647 | JGI IMG/M metagenome (GOLD analysis project Ga0163180, IMG submission 109647) | Marine eukaryotic phytoplankton communities from the Atlantic Ocean - Atlantic ANT 4 Metagenome | ecosystem: Environmental > Aquatic > Marine > Oceanic | place: North Atlantic Ocean...
CAAACAAACTAACAAACAAACAAACAAACAAACAAACAAACAAACAAACAAACAAACAAACAAACAAACAAACAAACAAACAAACAAACAAACAAACAAACAATTTAAGAATTAATGATTCTTTCATGAGTGAAAAGTTTTCCAGTTTCGGGGTCTTCGCATATAAAATCGATGGAATCAACATTTTGGTCCATCATGCCAGATAAATGTAAGAAAACTTTTTTCAGAATATATTCTCTCGTAGAATTGTCAATGTCTAATATAATAATAACATTATATTTGTTAGAATTTTGGGCTTTTCTGATTAAAAATATATCATCAATAGAAACAATTTTAAAATGTATATCAGTACTGTCAATAGGTGATTCAATGACTTTATAGCCAAATGCTCGTGTGTCTTCAATATAATTTAGTTGTTCGGTTCTGTTATTGTCTTCACGCATAAGCCAATAGTTAATAAGGGGTTTTTCGGAGTTAATAATATCATTTATGATGTTAAATGTATAGATGACAACATTACGATTTTGAGTTTTGCCAATGTAAAAAGCTAGATTAGAAACGTTCATTTATGATATTATGTGTTTTTATTTAAAATGATTTAAATAAAAACTATTATTAATAAAAATATAATGCCATTGATGAGTCTTTTTTCGGGTTCGACCCCAACACAAATTAATAATGATTTAACCAGACAAAAAATACAAGCCCAGTCTAATAAAATAAGATTAGCAGACAGCGATCTTGATACAAAACTTGATTTATTTTGTTACAACCATTGTGATAACAATGAGCCGGATTTAGTGAAAAATTGTAGAGGTATAGTCTTTTCAGGAGATGATATAGTTTTCAGAGGCTTTCCATACACAGAAGAATTTACTACAGAACCTAATTCGTTCAAAGAATTTACTGATCAGATTGATTTATCTGATTGGTCCAGATATCGTTTTTTTGATGCCCATGAGGGTGCGCTTATCCGTGTTTTTTATTGGGAAAATAAATGGTATATATCAACACATAGAAAGTTAGATGCATTTAGGAGCAAGTGGGCATCTAAATTATCTTTTGGAGATATGTTTAAATCTGCTATAGAACAACAATATAATGATACTGATTCTGAATTTTACAAGTATGTTAATAATTTATCATCTAATGAAAGTTCAGAATCAGAATCAGTATCAAAAAATATATTTTGGACTTTTATTAATTCTCTTGATAAAACGAAACAATATATGTTCTTGGTTTTGAATAATTATGATAACAGGATTGTATGTCAAGCGCCTGATAATTCAGTTGTGTATCATGTTGGTACAACTGATACAAAAGGTAATATGATTAATTTAACAGAAAGTGAGAGAATTCCTGTTGAATATCCACATGAGTATACATTTAATTCTGTTGATGAAATTGTTAACAGGGTAAATGAAATTGATCCTGTTAATCTTCAAGGAATTATTATATTTGATTATAAAACAAACAAACAATACAAAATATTTAATCAAGACTATTATGATTTATTCCAAGTTAGAGGTAATGAACCGAGTGTAAAATACAGATATTTGCAAATTCGTAACAATAAAAAATTAGTTGATTCTTTATATTATCTGTATCCCAAATTTGCAGATGCATTTGATGATTATGAGAATACATTATGTGAATGTGCAAAAACTATTAATAAATATTATATTGATCGTTTTATTAAAAAGAAATATATTACAGTACCAAAAGAAGAATATCAAGTAATGACCAGCTGTCATGAATGGCATCTTCAAGATAGAACAAAAAACAGAATTTCTTTACGAAAAGTAAGCGATATTTTGAATGAACAACCAGCGAGTAATTTAAACAGAATTATCAGACGATTCAAAAATGAAGAAACAAAAAATCAAATGAATAATCAATCAAAAACGACTCGTTTACGTGCTCGTAGTTATTCTCATAATTCAGATGAACAATGGCTTGCAGATCGTAATGATTCAAGAGGAAAACATAACTATCAACAACGTCGTTATGGTTCTCGTAATATTCAGTTAAATCAAAATATTCCTGAAAATCAACCAAGTTCTCCAACTGTTACTACAAATATTATAGAAAATGTCTAATATTTTAATCTTAACAATAGAAAAATTATTTAAATTAAAAATAATTTAAATAATGTACCATAAATATAAATGACACGTTCAAATTATAGAAGTTTAACAAACTGTTATGGTAAAGAAAGATTTTTAACTCATAATCCTAATTTATCAAACCAAATTTTACAAAATTCATCACAAGAAAATTATTCTTGTGGATGTTCCCAAAATAATTCTATGAATCAACAATTCATCAATCATGAAAATACTCAAACACAATATCAAACACAACCTCAAATATCTGAACAATATCAAACACAATATCAAACACAATATCAAACACAACCTCCAACACAATATCAAACACAACCTCCAACACAATATCAAACACAACCTCAAATATCTGAACAATATCAAACACAATATCAAACACAATATCAAACACAACCTCCAACACAATATCAAACACAACCTCCAACACAATATCAAACCCATGATAAATCATCAACAACACAACAGGGACAACAAAATAGTGTATTACAAACTAATTATATGAATTCACCGATGCAAGCGAGTTATTGTAATTTAACAAATGGTGGTAAAAAATTAGCATTTTAAACAAGGCATTGCAATCATCCAAAAAGAATTAATAAACCAATAAATATTCTTTTTATATAATTTTCCACCAGGTGTTTGTGTATGTGGATCTAAAACAGTTATTGATAATGGATCAGATGTTTCTCCAAAAGATTGTGTATGATTATCAAGTAGTGTTGAACCAGTTACATTACCAATGCAATAAGAAAATACACCATCATCTATTATGATTGGTAATCTTGAATTTTTAAAATGTTCAACAAACATATCTAAAATATTTGTAACATTATCTTTGTTATATATTGAATTATTTGATATATAATGATTCAGATCAGTTTTTAACATTTTTGATCCATCTGAATCTTTTAAACAGTACACCATATTTGTGAATCTAAAAGGTAATTTTTGAGTTATATTTTTCATATCTGTATAAGAAAAATTTTCTAAATATTCTGATACCTGTAATGGTTCAATCCATAATGATCTTGTTCTATACTGTTCAATATATTTCATATATTCTTTTTCAAAATAATATAAAATATCTCGAATATTTGGAACAATACACTCATTATCATAATATCTTGAATAACAAGATAAAAATGTTTGAATGTTTCGATAAGAACATCCAAAACCTGTATCATTTAATTCTTCAAGTCCATAATGATATAACGGGTAATCCATTTTATAAAATGTTATTTTTATTTATAAATTATTATATAAATAAAAATAACATTTATATAATCACACAATGGGACAAACATCAAGTAATTCTTCGAACGGCGCGAAATTTGATCAAAATAACATGAAAAAAGCCGTATGCGTCATCGGAATGCCACAAAAAACAAAGGTTTATGGAGTTATTAAAATACAAGAGCTCGATATTAATATGGTGCATATCACTGGTAAAATAGAAGGGTTAAAACCTGGATTACATGGTTTTCATATACACAAGTGTGGAGATTTAGAACAACAATGTGATTCATGTTGTGCTCATTATAATCCTCATAATCGCAAACATGGTGGACCTGGTAATATAGAACGACATGTAGGTGATCTTGGTAATATTAATGCAAATGAACAAGGTATTGCGAATATAGATGTAAAAGATCATTTAGTTAATTTATCAGGACCTTATTCGGTGATAGGTAGAAGTTTTGTGATACATGAATCTGAAGATGATTTAGGAAAAGGAACAGGAAAATTAAAGGAAGAATCTTTAAAAACAGGAAATGCGGGAAAAAGAATAGGATGTGGTGTTATAGGAATATCTGAATAAAAATGATTTAAATCATAATTTTTATTCAGCATCAAAAATTATGATTTGTTTATTGGTAGAAGATGATAAAAAATTTGAACCCATTAATAATATGGGGTATATTTCAAATGAAAATTTACCAATATATTATATAATGCATTTGTTTTTTATTATCAATCTAATAATTAATATTATAACAAGCTATACACATAATGTTTTTACGATATTTAATGAAATTCAGAATTTTATAGAAGATCATCTTTCAGAAAATGATCCAAATATCTTTAATGGATGTTTCTAAAAGACAAAACCATCGAAAGTACAAAATATTCAATATTGTTATATTGAATATTCAATTATTTATTTTTTCCATAATTTTTTTGGGTTCCATACGTTCTTGAATAGAACTGTTGTTTATCACGAGTAACTCCTACTCGAGATATACATGTTTTACATCTAATATAATTATGAGGATTACCTTTTTTACAAGGTCCTTGTGCTTCCATGTAGTTGTCACTATCACGTTTTCTCGCAAGATGCTGATATTTTTTGCTCATTTTAAATTATCTATTATTTATTAGATAAATTTTTGTTAAAATCATTTTTATAAAATTTTATGTAACAAATAGATGAATGTTTTAGAGAAAAATTAAATCCAACTTATAATATGTCATTCTACATAACGACACAGCATTGTTTTTTTTTATCTTGTTTCATTCTCCAATCATTTCCATATCTACGGTATGAAACAGTATGTAATAATTGAATAGGTATTGTTTTGTCATAAGTTATGATATTTTGATCAAAATGTTTAATATCACATAACATGATTTCATTTTGTTCTGGATGATTTACATAACCAATAACATCACCGTAATTTCCTTTAGCAATATCATCAGCTAAAGATTTATTGCCTTTTTCATTAATGTATAGACGAAAATCACCGTCTTCTGATATATCAATCAAATTAATATTAGTATTGATGGTGTATTGATAAATTTTCCCGGTAGTATTTTTTTGATATTTATAAGCGATATGATTATGAGCTTGTTCTAAGTCAAAAGAGAACCATGCTGGACATTTTAGTTCAAGAGGATCGAAATCGTGTACGGTACCGTGATATATAGTGGTATTTGGTTTAATATTTATTATTTTCATGAAATAAATATATATTTAAAAAATGATTTTTTTTAAATTGCCACAAATAAAAAATGAATATGGCGAATATTGAACATTTTATTAGTTATTCTCCTAATAAAGAAGATAATATTGAAGATAATACACTTGATAAAAGAACATTTGTTGAATCAAGAAAACAAAAACTGGATATTATGTTATTTTTAGAAGAAAACGGATCAAAAGAACCTGTGCTTTTGTTAAATATTATGAAATATACAACAACATTAGATAAAAAACTTTCTAAACAAGAACGTAAAAAAAATGTTGTACAGTATTTTTTAATAGGTGATGGAAAACACACGAATTTAACAGCTAAGAATATAGATCATGAAATAAAAATATTAACGCATCTTGGTTTTAAATACTAAAAAATCATATCAAGCCAAATTATCATTTTTTTATAGTTTGATGAATTAATTCATCCAAAATATTTAAAATACAACAAGTTATCTTGTTAAAAAATATATTTAGATAATTCTTCATATGAAGAATTATCTATTTTTTGTTAGATAATAATTTATAATATAAATTAATTTAATAAAACAAATATTTTTTATAACTAATGGATAATCTTTTTAATAAAAAAGAATATAATGTTATGATTTTATCTGGCGGTAGTATTAAAGGATTTGGTATGTTAGGTGCTATCCAATACCTGATTGATCAAAAAATGATTGAAAATATCAATACTTATATTGGTTGTTCTGTTGGTTCTATGATTGCATATTTGTTGATTATAGGTTTCAAACCTAATGAAATCATCAGTAAGATAATTTCTGAAAAGATTTTAGATCATTTTACTAAAATAAATATTTCAAAATTATCAAAAGGTTTAGGATGTTTTGATTGGAAACATATTGAAGATTTTTTACTTAACATGACTTTTGAAAAATGTGATGAACCACTCACATTTGAAGATCTTTATAATAAATTTGGGAAAAAATTAGTATGTTCTACTTTTAATATTAATACTGATAAAACTGAATATCTTAGTATTGATACAACGCCAAAACTTTTATGTATTGCAGCAATAAGAATGTCGTCAAATATTCCCTTTCTGTTTAAAAGATATATGTATAAAAGTTGTTATTATATTGATGGAGGTATTGTTGATAATTTTCCAATAAAGTACGAAATTTTATGTCAAGATATACCAGAACCTAATATTATTGGAATTAATTTGATGAAGTTTGAACCAATCGAGCATATTCCAACACAAGATAATAACTTAGAAGAATTATTTGAAGACGGTGTTGAAGATACTGAAGAATATAATATTAAAGAATATTTTGGTCATATTTTAAAAATTATTATGTCGTATCACATTGATCGTATAATTAAAGATTTTGATAAAAAAAAAATTGATATGGTGAAACTTAATGTCAATGTTAATACAATTAATTTTAAGTTATCTTCTAAAGAAATGTTAGATATTTTTTCAGAAGGTTATCAAACAATTTCTAAAAAATATATTGCTTAAAAATATATTATATTTATAAAAAAATGTATCTTTATTTATTACCAGTCACTACTTTATTTATAATATTTTTCTATATAAATTTTCAAACAATTCTTCATATTTTTAACAATGTTTTATTCAAATGTCGAAATAATTATTTAGTCACTCAAAACAAGAATTGTATTGATAAATGTTATAATAAATTTAATTTTCTAAAATTTATTTTAATACTTGCTTATAATACATTTAAAATCTTATTAATACAACGTTTAAACAAATTAACTATTACTCCCATTTCAAAAAATATATACACTGTAGAATTTGTTATTGGTGGCAAAATTTATAAACTTTATACAGAACATTCAAAATCTCCATCAAATATTTTACAAATTATTAATGAATCCGATCAAGATATTACATCTGAATTAGAACCTATTCTTAATCTAAATTATATTATACCAACTGTAAAAGATCTTGGATATAAAGAATTAACTATTATGGATAGTAATGGTGATGATCATATTTTATCAGAAAATGATAAATTAATCATATAAAAATTTCAGAAATATAAATTATTTTAAAAATCTTTTAAATATTCATTTATCATAAATGAATATTCATGTTTTTGGTTGGATAGGTGGTTCTATAGCAATTGTTAACAATATTCCACAAATATATAAAATATACACAATAAAATCATGCAATGATATTTCTCAATTATCAATATGTATGAGAATATTATCATACATATTTTATATTGTTCATGGAATCATTGTAAATGACCCCGCACTATTATGGATGACAGCAATTGGAAGTTTCCAATTAATATTTATTTTATTTCAAACATTATATTATAAAAATATACATATCATACCAGAGAATGAAACAAATTAAATTGTTTAATTTGTTTCTTAAATTTATTCATTAATAAACCATTCCGGCATTTCTCTGTTAGTCCATTTTGCAAATTTCTTTTTCTCCATCTTATAATAATTTCTATATGACTCTGTTACATTTTTAAAATTCGAATAGTTATCTATCTTACATATTTCTGGCATAACAATCTTAAACTTTGTAATCCCTATATCTGGTATATCTGGTACAACACACTCAAGCCATTGTATATGTTCCAAACATGCATGTTCTTTACCATATCTTAATTTATATTCATCACACAATGCAAAACCTAATCTTATAAGCCATTCATAATTTGACACAGATTCTCTCAACCAAATAGAACATGGATGGTTTTTAGATACCATTTTATAACCTTGATTTCCTGATAATGTATAAGGTGCTGTTTTTATTATTTCATCAATATTATTAAAACATATCCAAAGACAAGTATATAGTAATTGTGTTGTTTCTATTATCATTTTAACAACATGTTTATCACAATGATATTTTGCACATATACTTGGATCTAAATGTAATACAAATATATTCATCAATAATTATCACTTATTTTAATGTTTTATTCATTTTTAATTTATTTTCGAAGTTTTTTCATCTCTGTTCTCAATTCTTCACACGATATATCCGAATAATTTGATGAACCAAATGCATCAATCATCATTTGCGCAAGTTTTTTTACATCTTTGTATTTTGTTCTTTTAACTCTTTGTTTAGTACCTTTGGTACGTTTAACGCGTTTAACACGTGATTTGGTGCGTTTGGTTCGTTTAACACGTGATTTGGTACGTTTGGTTCGTTTAACGCGTGATTTGGTACGTTTGGTTCGTTTAACGCGTGATTTGGTACGTTTGGTTTGTTTAACACGTGATTTGACACGTTTGGTACGTGATTTGACACGTTTGGTACGTGATTTGGCACGTGATTTAACACGTTTGGTACATGATTTGGCACGTGATTTGACACGTGATTTGGTACGTGATTTGACACGTGATTTGGTACGTTTAACATGTGATTTGGTACGTTTAACACGTGATTTGGTGCTTTTGTTTGGTGATTTGATTTTTTTAGACATAATTTTTTATTAAAAGCAAATAAAATAAATAATTATAATAAATGACTTATCAAGCAAAATCTTATACGAAAGTTAGAAATTCAAGTAATCAGGAATTTGAACTTACAAATACAAATCCATATCTTGGACAGCAAAAATCAGGAGCATTATTAAATAATATGTTTAACCAAAATATTTTGATGATAACGATTCCTGATGAATTATTAGAAAAAGCAGTGAAAATAGAAAAACAAAGATGTTCAGTACAGGTGATATGTATATGTGATATAATTGGATCATTTTATTATATTGCTTTGTATCCATTTGTTGGTGTAATAATATTAGGATTATCAGGATTTGGTTATGTATCAACAATAACATATAAAAAAAGTAACATGTTATTATATGTGTGTTATCAATATTTAATTGCTTTATTTAGATTCTTGAATTTATGTTTGTTATTTTTATATACAATAGATATGTTAGAACCTATGGATAATGTAACATATTATATGACGAATAAGCCGGAATATGATTTAATATTATTAAGTTTTTTATTTCCGATGCAGTGTTGTATTGCGTATCATATTCATAGTTTCTATAATTTATTGCCAACAAGTGATGAAATATCACAAATAGCATTATCAAATAGATATTTATAAATATTATCATGTAATGATATAAATGAGTTTAGATATAGATGACAATTTAAGTGTACCAGTTGTGAGACAGATTATATTTAATGTTTTTAAATATAAGATATCAGATCATGATTTATTAAAAAAAATTATAAAGGAGTGTATACCAGATAATACAAAATTAGCATCAATGTATGGTTATCATACATTTCAACATTTACATTTTAAAACAATGATAAAAGAGCGGTATCAACATTTTACGCATAAAAGAATTTTTTATGCAAGTTAAAAAATGATTTTTTTATTAAATATAAGGTTTGAATGATAAATGGGTTGTATAAAAATAACATTTTCTCTCAAAGTAAATAATACATATGTGAATTATAACATTCCGTTTTTGGATGAAGAGATTGTAATAATAGAAAATGGAAAAATAAATTATCAAAAGAAAATGATAACATATATAGATAAAACAAAATCAGCAAATGTTCAAGTTAAACAAGAACAAATTAAATCAGATAAAAATGTATATGAAATGATTGAAAAATTAATTATGGATGATTGTAAATTTTTAGAAGATAAACAAAATATAATTTTATCTGGAAAATGTATTGTAATTAATTCAATGAATACAGAAAATTCTTATGTGATTAAAAAAGAAATAATAATTAAAAAAGACAAATTTTTTAATCCGTTGTTTTATGATAAAGAAGTTATAAATGATTGTTTGTTATGTGGAGAAGAAAAGACAATGTATAAAAGTTACCAAATGTGTTCCAAATGTTATAAATTATTGTTTACTTTGAATAAGAATAATAAGAAATATAAAGATGATATGAATGGATATTTACGATTGTTGAATAAAACAAAATTATGGAAAGGTAATGGTTTACCAAATGGTGTGATGGTACCAAGTTTTAATGGTTTTTAGTTGATGAAATATAATTTATTAAAAATTTTTAATAAATTGTTAATGAATAAATGAATAAAATATGTGTAATTTTACCAATATTCATATTGGTAAGTTTAACAATAATAGCTATATTAAATATAATAAAAATTTTAAGAAATCAAAATAATGTTAGGATGGAACAATATGAAATAGATAATAAATTAATGAAACATATTCTTGAATATATAAAACAAAATAGAGCGAATGAATTGTTTAAAAAAACGGGAATGTCAGAATTAAGTAATTCTGAATATTTAAAAATTTATCAAGATAATATTCGAGAGTTATCAAAAACAGAACAAAAGAAAATAAACAAATTAACAAAATCCATAAATAAGAGAATTAAAAAAATAACTACAAAAGAGAATTATCAAAAATGGTTATCAAAAAAAACGGAATGGAAAGTAATCATATTAGAAAATAATGAACATAAGATAGAATTTAATTATCCATTTACATTGGGAGAATATATATTTTTAAGACCAAATAATTTGCATTACCATGATGAAAAATTAAAAGAATTATTATTTCATGAATATATACATATAATACAAAGAAAACATCAAGAACATTTTGATGAACAATACATTAAAAAATTAGATTTTATCAAAATCTCAAATTATCAATTTGAAAATAATTTTTATAAAAATATAATTACTAATCCGGATTCACCTGATAATGGATGGTTAGTATATAGTAACCATGAAGGTTCAAAAATATTATTTATGCCTGTGTTAATGATGGAAAATAATAGTACTGAAGAAAAAGCAATAATTTTATCTGAAAAACAATATCCAGAAATCTTTAAAGAAATCAAAAAAGGAAATAATTATATAAAGAATCAAGTGAAGGTAGTTGATAATAAAGTCTTAGATTTAACTGAGATTAAAGAATACGTGGAAAAATTGGATACAACAGATGGTTTATATAATCCGAATGAATTTTTGGCATATAATTTGGAAGAATCGTTATATGGTGATTCAGAAAAATTTAATAAGTTGATTGAATTGTATTTTTAAGAATATTTTTTGTATATAATAATGATAAATTGTGAAAAAAATTTTGAAGAAAGTTATGTAAACAATATATTGCCTAAATATGGCAAACCACGTAATTCCGAATATGATGATTATTTATTAAATTCATCAACAAATTTACCAAATATATATGATAAAATAATAGATAAACATCGTCTTAATTTAACTGACATAATGGTATATTCGATTGATCCAGAAGGATGTATGGATGCAGATGATGCTTTTAGTATTTGGGTAAAAGATAATAAATTATTTTTATCTATTCATATTGCAGATCCTACATATTATATAGAGATGAATTCTATGTTATGGCATGATATATTAAAGAGAGCCATTACTCATTATCCATCAAATAACAAACCAATTAATATGTTACCACAAAATATATTAGAAAAATCAAGTTTAATGACAGAAAATGATAATAAACAATTGAATGCGATAACGATAACTTTTGAAATTGATAAAATGACAATGTTGCCGATTGATAATATTAATTTAGAATTTACTAAAATAAATGTAATAAGCGAAAATAAGTTGACATATATGGAAGCTGGAAATTTACTAAATACATGTTTAATATTACAACAAGGATGTGAAATTAGTCAAAATTTAAAAAAACTCAGATCAGAAAAAACGTTGGGGACAAAATTAAGTGAATTAAATTTTATAAAGCCAAAATTTATAAATGGTAAAATATCATTATTTGGATCAAATGAATCAATTTATGAATCAATACAGCAAAAAAATGAAATTATGATGCAAGAAATGATCGCTGAATTTGCGATATTAACCAATTCATATATCGGTACAATAATACAAAATAATTTGAATAATTCAGGTATTTTTAGAAGTTGTATTGCCGATTTTTCACTCAAGTCAGAACAAAATAAATTAATATCAGCTGAAGATATTTTACAAAAAATTATCAAAGATGGTATTCATGCAGAATATACAGCTTTGATAAATTCTAAACATGATTTAGTTGGGACAGACGCATATTGTCATTTTACATCACCAATGAGAAGAGTTACTGATTGTGTTTGTCATTATTTAATAAAAGCATATTTTGTCGAGAAGAGTTTACCATGGACCGTCGAAGAATTAGACAATATTGCAAAATATTGTCATGATGTTACAAAAAAAGAGAAATCAATACAATATCATGATTATAAATTTAGAGTAATACAGTTATTATCTGAATTGGTTAAAAATAATAAAATAATGATAGGTGTAAAAATAAATCAGTACACTGGTTTATTTTTAAATTGTACAATTAATAAAATTATGATTGACAACCATAATAATGTTATGACATTTAACACAAATATATCGTATAGTTTAAGAGGGCGAGATTTTAAATTTAATAATATGCAGTGTGAAGAAATATTAATTGAGATAAAAAATATTAATATATTGGGGAAATTTGATGAAGGAACTTTACCAGATTTGGATATATTTCTGAGAAATAATTATATGTAAGTTAAGATATATTAAATTATTCTGATTCTTTGTATTTTGCAATTGCGAAATTCACATTTTCTCGAACTCTCTTTTTATAATTATCAGGTAAATTTAATTTGAGTAATCGTAAATTTAGTTCTATTGATAATTTAAAATTATTCATATAAAATGCACATAAAGCCATTTCGTCTATAAATTTATATGTATGTATTTCACCATCAATAAACAAAATATCCGTTGGATATGGATTTTCATACCCAAGTAACCCATATGAATATCCTTCTTTATACATTTTATTTATTCTATAAAAATGCACAATACAATGCAAAGCCTCCAATCGGCTTTTACGATAATTATATGCATATAAATAATGTGGTAATAATTCTTTTTCAAAATATTCCACTGTATTCTGTTCTTCTGTTACTAATCTATGTTTACACACAGCAATCATAAATAATGAATAATATACTTCTTCTTGCCAACGTCCCATATTTACTCTGATGTTGTAATATTTAATTGCATTAATGGGATCATTATTATCTTTATAACTTTGTGCCAAATAAAAGTAATATCTATCATTATCTGGTTCATCTTGGATTCCTTGATGTAATAGCTGAATATCTTTTTCAAATTTTTTAGAATCTTTACTTCTATTACCAGTGGTGGATGCTTGAATATGACAATTTTGTATAACTCCTGTTGGTAAATTATTTTTATTTTCTCCAACAAGGTTGATATATTCATGAACAACTCCAACATATTCCCATTCTAGACTGTTTTTGACAATGTGAATACGATAATGTGCAAGATTACCATGTTTAATATGAACTTTAAAAGATAAAAAATCACCTTTTGGTATTTCAAGTTTTCCAACAAGTTTATCATCTGCATCAATAATTAAACAATATTTTGTTTTATTACGAGCTTTTTTTAATACAACTGTACGATTATATCCAAAATTTTTCCATTTAGTTTCATCAAGCTCCCCAGGTATATTTCGTTCTTTAAAAAAATTTTTTATAATATCTTGAGTACCATCAGTTGAACCAGTATCAGATATTACCCAATAATCAATAAAATCAGCAACAGATTCTAAACAATTTTTAATAACATGGGATTCGTTTTTAACGATCATACATAAACATAATTGTTTTTTCATAAAATATATTTTAATATAAAATTATTAATTTTTATATTAATTTGTAATAAATATCTTTATTTTATCAATAAACTTATTAAAATTAATAACTGTTTTAAAAAATAAATTTATTATATAAAATTGTATAATTTTTATCAGTTTACTGATAATATTATACAACTGCCGACTTAGCTCAGTTGGTTAGAGCGTTGCACTTGTAATGCAAAGGTCAGCGGTTCAAATCCGCTAGTTGGCTTACGACAATATGACCGAGTGGTTAAGGTGACTGCCTGCTAAGCAGTTGGGCTATGCCCGCGTAGGTTCGATTCCTACTATTGTCGCAGCGACAACGTGTCCGAGTGGTTAAGGAGATGGACTTGAAATCCATTGGGCTTTGCCCGCGCAGGTTCGAATCCTGCCGTTGTCGCGATATAAATATTCAGATATTTATATCCGGCCTCCGTGGCGCAATTGGATAGCGCGTAGGACTTCTAATCCTAAGGTTGCGGGTTCAAATCCCGCCGGAGGTTATTAGCTGCACACAGCAAACAAAATATAATAAAGGAATATTAATATATTGCAGCTCGACATCATCGAATTAAATTTGATTATTGAAGCGTATGCTATAAAAACATAATATTTATGGTTTTGCATCAAAGTAAATATTCATATTTAATAAATCTTATGTACAATAGACACACAAACGAGCAAAAAACAAAAAACAAAAAACAAAAAACAAAAAACAAAAAACAAAAAACAAAAAACAAAAAAACAAAAAACAATACGAATAATAACTGAATAATAATTAAATAATAACTGAATAATAAAGGCCCAATATTGTAATATAGGTACTTAGAGATTATTTGTGTACACACCCGTTGTATCATAATGCAATAGTGTTATGAGTTATGTGATGGTTACCATTAAAATCATCAAATAATAGTAAAAAATATAATATATTGGATTTTTTGTTAGAGAATTTTAATAAAAAAGTATATTATAACATACATGATGATTTAAATAGCTAATTAAATTGTTCATGAGTTATATTGCGAAGATGACAATATAGCGAATTAGTACCTTCAGCGATTTTACAGAAAATAATAAATAATTTTAAAAGTTGTAGACAAATTAATATTTGTGTAGCCTGGTGTAGCTCAGTTGGAAGAGCAATCGACTGTAGAGGTTATTTGAAAATGTATTCAATACTGTGGACATCGATGGGTCGCCGGTTCGAATCCGGTCGCCGGGAAAATTTTGTATTTTGGTAAAAAAATACAAAATACAAAATACAAAATAAAAATATTTTACATAATAAATGATAAGATCTAATTATACGATATTAGAAAAATATAATAATCATGTTGAGTATTTTTCAACAAATTCAAACAAATTACAACCAACACAATCTATTCAACAAATAAAACCAAACAGAGAATCATTTTATATTCCGTTAAATACGTTAGAAAAATATGACATATCGTTACAAGAATCCCCAATAAATTCATTACCAAATAATGAAATATATATACTAAATAATTCCAATGTTGAAACATTCAATTATATCAGAAAAGTACCAATATTGTATATCACATTACCTGGTGATAAGATAAGAGGGAACTATATAAAGAAACAAATCAAACCATTATGTAGTTCTGGACAACGTCAATGTCAGTTAATTGATGGTGTATGGGGTAAAGATCCAAAAACTGGCAAGAATCATCCAGATTATAGTACCGATATGACAGCAGATGGCTGGAGAACTCTTAAACCAGCTGAATTCGGAGCTACGATGGCACATATAAATGCAGCAAAGTATATAGTAAAGAATAAATTACCACAAGCACTTGTGGTAGAAGATGACGCAAATTTTGAATTAATGCCAGATTGGCCAAAAACATTAGAACAAATTGTATCAGAATTACCGAAAGGCTGGACTACATGTCAATTATATTTTTCTGGTAAATCAAAACACAACAAATCAGGTATAAAGAAAAAATCTGAAAAAAATCCTGGATGGGGATGTGTTGCATATTTATTATCTCAAAAAGGTGCGTTTATCGTTTCAAATATTGATATCCAGACATATAATTATCCTTTAGTTGCAGATACATTTATGTATAAATTTCCAGGTGCGCAACCCTATGTTCATTATCCCAGATATATAATTACAGGGGAAATGGCAAGTACAATCCATCGAGAACATGAAAATAACCATAAACATGAAGTTGAAAAAATAATTGATGAGTTTCAAAATAATGTTGAATAAAAATATTTAAATTTTATAATATAATATTGCGAATATTATAAAATATGAAATCATATTATAAAACATTCGAAAAATATAACATACAAGAAAATTATAAAATACCTATTATATCAGGCACACAACAAATCATACAACAAATAAAACCAAACAGAGAATCATTTTATATTCCGTTAAATACGTTAGAAAAATATAACATACCATTAGAAGAATTAGCAATAAATTCATTACCTAATGAAATATATATACCAAATAATCCCAAGGTTGAAACATTCCAGAATATGCAAAAAGTGCCAATATTGTATATCACGTTACCTACTCATGAAAACAGAAAAAACTATATAGAGAAACAAATTGAACCATTATGCAGTTATGGTGAACGTACATGTCAATTGATTGATGGTGTATGGGGTAAAGATCCAAAAACTGGTCAGATTCATCCAGATTATAGAGATGATATGACAGTTTATTATACAAAGAAAACAAAGCGAACTCTTAAACCGGCTGAATTTGGTTGTACGATGGCACATATAAATGCAGCAAAGTATATGGTAAAGAATAAATTGCCGTATGCACTTGTGGTAGAAGATGACGCAAATTTTGAATTAATGCCAAATTGGCCAAAAACATTGGAACAAATTATATCAGAATTACCGAAAGGCTGGACTACATGTCAATTATATTTTTCTGGTAAAACTAAGCAAGAAAAGTTAGGTATACATAAAAAATCAAAAACTTTATCAACAGTTGATTCTGAAAATGGATGGGGAACAGTTGCATATTTATTATCCGCAGAAGGTGCATCTATCGTTTCAAATATTGATATCC
>Ga0163180_10000917_pt1 | contig 16848 bp, 13 predicted proteins | sample AtlANTMetagenome_2_FD_109647 | JGI IMG/M metagenome (GOLD analysis project Ga0163180, IMG submission 109647) | Marine eukaryotic phytoplankton communities from the Atlantic Ocean - Atlantic ANT 4 Metagenome | ecosystem: Environmental > Aquatic > Marine > Oceanic | place: North Atlantic Ocean...
CCCTGCCCGACCACGAACGCTCGCCCGAGCGCGTGCGCCGCGCGCGCGAGGCGCTCATCGTGCAGCAGATGGAGGAGCTCCTCAGCGCGCGCCGAGGACGAGGGCGAGGAGGAGGAGGAGGAGGAAGAAGAGGAGGAGGTTTTTTTTTTCTCTCATCATTGAAAACCCTAAATTACCAATTTAATTTAAGGTGTCAAAATTTTTAGGGTTTCGCTTGCTTTTGGGTGCTTTTACTCTTACGCGTTGTGTGGACCCGCGCTCTGTTAGTACACACAACACACTTTACCCGCGCTCAAATTTGGGACCTCGATGTCGTCGCACGATGAGTATTATTCGTCTCGCGATGATGGCGATCAATACCAATACCAGTACCACCACCACCACCATCACCACGACACGCACACCAAAGCAGCGGGGGGTGGTGGGCGGCTGCTCGGTGGTGGTGGAGGAGCAGAAGAAGGAGGAGGAGGAGGAGGCATGGCCATCGTCTTCGATTTCACCACCCGCGTGACGTTGTTCGGTGCGACGTCGACAACCCGGATGGACTACGCCGTGCTTTTGGTCTTCGCGTTCGGGGTCGCGTGCGCGACCGAATACGTGGCACACGCGAGACGACGACAGTACCACCACCACCACCACCACGATAATGCGAATAATGGCCAAAACGGGTCGTCAAAGTCGACTTCGATGACGCAAGGAGAAGGAGGAGGAGGAGGAGCGTACGAGAGTGCCAACGGTCCCGAGAGGAAGACGACTTTGACGATGGGGCATCATCACCATCATCACCATAACCACCACCACCAGAGGGTACTGCACGGCGCGAAATACGCGACGCACCAGCTGATGAGTTACGTGCTCATGCTGTGCGTCATGAGTTTGAATTTTGGGATACTGGTGAGCGTGATTTTAGGATTAGGCGTAGGGAATTACGCGTTCAACGCCGGGGCGCACCCGCGAGGCGGGAGGAGACGAGCGTCGTCGACTTTGGTCTCGGACGCGGGGTGTAACCCAGAGTGACGAACGCGAGAGAAGAAGAAACCTTTTTTTTGGTCGAACGACTCTGTTATTATTAAAGGCGTCGTCGTTAGTGTGAGTGGTATTGTTTTCGTCGTTGTTGTTGTTGTTGTTCTTTTAATACTACATACATAGTATTCATAAAGTAGAATTGATGTTTACTAGTATTTGTACTCGTACATAACCACTTCGCGCGCGCGCGCCGAGTGGTGTGCTACTGTAAAACTTCGCTGCCGAAATACCAACTCAACACCCATCTGGTCGGATTAAACTGTACCACGCTCAAGGGTATCACCAAAACAACTAAAGCCACGACTGGGTACAACAAATACTCCGTCCGTTCTAAATGCGGCAACGAGTTAAACCCGACGAATTGACAGTAATGATAGTAACTCAAACTCAAACAGAACAAAATGTTGCTCAAAAGAGCGCATATGAAGCCTCTCTGCACCAACAAGGGACTCAAAATCAACTGTCCGAGATACAACGCGACGAACAGCGGCACGAACGAGTTGCAGTGCACGTCAAACGCGAACAGCCATTCCACGTGATTGTTGTTGTCGTTCGTCGTCGTCGTCGTCGTCGTCCCCACGTGATGACGAGTACTACCCCTACCCCTACCGCTACTTTTCACTCTCATGTATCTATTCGCCAAAAACCAATACGCCGTCGCGATGACGCATCCGCACCCGATGTAATCGAAACACACCGCCGAAAGGACCACCCAAACCGCTTTCCCCACGCCTCGTCTTTCGTACATCGCGCAATACCCGATCGCACATGCAGCCACGAAAAGCGACGTCAGCACGCAAAACGTCGGATCGTCTCTTCCCCACTGGTTTTTCGTCTGTTTTCTGTACGTCGCGTGACGGTACACCGCTTTTGGCCCGCTCAGCGCGAGCACGCGCATCTGCCACAACGCGTAGGCAACGTCCATGTGCTTCGGCATCACGACGCGACGAAAATTGTAATTGATAGTCGCATTCGTATTTGTGCTCGAAAAAGGAAGGTTTGGCGCGTGCGGCCCTCCTCCTCCTCCTGTTGGGGTAAAGGTCGCATCATCGACAGCCGTCGTCGTCGCGCCCGCTTTTTGCATCTTCTTCTTTTTGTCTTCTCGCAAAGCAAGAAGAAGAAGAAGGAAAAATGACGAAGATTTTAAATAATGGGGCCCCCTTTTTTCCTTTATATTATTTCAAAAAGAATAATGACCACCAAAAGTGACTCTCTCTAAGGAAGGGGGGGGGGCTTTTCGTTTGAGTCGTCGTCGTCGAATACTTATTTTTGTTTGTATCACACAATACTACACACGTGCTAATGAAAAACAACGAGGATGATCGAGAAAGCGCGTAAAAAAGCGCCGCCGTATAAAACCTACTAAGATCAATCGTCTTCGTCGAACTCGAACTCCTCCGGCGGCGCGGGTTCGTCGTCGTCGGCCGCGGCGGCGGCTCCTCCGTCTGAAGCCCCGGCAACTTCGGCTGGTTTGAACGCTAATTCGACGTAAAATACGTCCTCTTCCGGCGTTTGGTCTTTTAAGACGACGAATCCGCGGCCAACTCTGGATTTTTCTTTGGTAGAAGAAGTGGTCGCGGAGGAAGATTCGCACGGGATAAATCGCGCGGCCGGGTCGAAGGAGATGAACTTTTCCTGTTGCGGGGTCACTCTCGACGGGTTGGTTAAGATTTCAGACTCCGGTTCCGGTTCGTTAACTTTCGACGTCTCTTCTTCTCCTTTTTCTTCTTTCTCTTCTTTTGGTGGTTTTACTTCTTCGGTCACGTCCATTTTGTCTTTCGCAGCTCTGGATTGCGGACGAGACGGGACGTTATCGTCGGCGTCCATGCTCACGTCTTCTAAACCGCTCGGGTCTTTACCTTCTCTCAACAGTTTCTCCTTGAGCAACTTTTGTGCTTTCTTCGTCGTAGAAAGAACTGCTTTTTTCACCTCGGTCGTCTTCTTGTCTTTTTCGTCGGAGAGGTAATCCGCGTATTTGAACAAGGACGGTTTGGCCTCCGAAACGCACTCGTAGTGCGGCATTTGTAAGGTTTTGTCGACGCCGATGAACGCCGTCGGGACGGTCGCGACGGAAAGGAAGTGACCAAACGGAAACCAGTACCAATATTGAGTAAAGACCAAAACGCCTAACGTGGATGTCATTCTTGGACGACCAGTTCTGGATTTCAATGAAATCGTACAGTTACGTCCGCCGCAATCTAAAATGCCTGAGGCCATGATGGCACCCATTTTCGACATGGTCGTTTCGCTCGAATCCGCGCTCATTTTTTGCATCTCGTCGCGAAATTTGGATAAACGATCTTCCGATTGTTGCACCAAGACTAACGCAGACGCGATCGCGGCGCCTTGTTGGACGAAATCAACTTTGTCTCTTCTCATCGGTTCCAATAATTTCGCCGCGTTGACATTACCGGTACCAGCGCAGGCGATACCGACCGCCATAGCCGCGCCATACCTCGCGTGCGGGTTGTACGATTCCGATAAGAGTTGAACGACGCGAACGCACTGTTCTGGATTGTTTGTTAACACGAAACCAATGGACATGACGGCACATCGGCGAACGTCGTCCGAGACGTCCGAGACGGCCACGTGTAAGAGTTTACGGACAGCATCGTTGTTCCCGGTGCCGACGTACGCGGAGCCAATAATTTGACACCCGCCGTATCGAATCAAAGCATCGCCGTCGCCTAAAGCGTCTTCAACGATTGCATCCGCGTCCTCTTCGCACGTCACAAAAGCGCACGCGAGACCTAAACCTAATCCACGAATAATTTTTTCGTGCGATGTTTTTCTAGCGTACGCGAGCATTTCCCTCGCGAAGCTTTCGTGGAGACTCTTTTGTGAGTTTTTGCGCAAACCAGCCAAAACGAAACCTAATCCGACACCCGCGGCTTCACCCGCCACGGCGCTATCGCTTCGTAAAACTCTGAACAGTTCGTTCACGCATTCTGAATCTAACGTCGATTTCCCGTAACTACTCAAACCTATGCCTAAACACGCACCGTGTTGCACGGTTTCGTTATTCGCAGCGCGAAGACGATCGACGATGAACGTCGACGCGTCTCCACAGTGCGGGCGTCCGCAATGCATTAATCCCATAGCATATAACGCCCCCCCTAACGTGTACGGGCTCGGTGCCGGTAGTAATTGCGATAACAACTGTTTCGAATCTTCGGCGCGCCCGCGGTGGATGACCCCGACGCCCGCGGTGGCTGAAAACCTTGCCCAGTTTGTCGCCCTCGACAACCAGTCTAAGTTCTGTCTCAAGAACGTGTCGCTCGTCGTTCCACAGTTGCTCATGGCGTTTGCAAATACCACCGAGCCGTGCATGACGGAATTTCTTCCTTCAACAGATTTCTTCAATTTTTCCACCAACGCGGCGTCGCTGTGCGATTTCGTTTTCAAAAATTCCAAGTACAACTTTGCCGGCGTCCCGCCTCGCAAAATTGACACCAGCGAGTTCGCCCGCGCTTGCTTCTCCGCTTCTTTCTGTTCTTGGCCTTCTTTGATTGGAGTTTGTCCAGTCGTGGAAGAAGCAGAAACGACTAAATCCGCGACGCCGTTTAAGAAATTTCTCAAATCCATCTCAAACAAATTAAACCCGATTTGGTACGCTTGTAAATTATCGCGCTCGTCCGAAGATTTCACCAAGGATAACAAAACGTCCGCGCATCGCTTATCGTCCTCTAAAATCGCCAAACACTGGCACACACCGTTATAATTCGGCTCGTCGAAATCCAACGTTTCGTACAACTTCACCAACAGCGCCAACGCCTCTGCTCGAAAGGATTTCTGCGTGACCAACGTCTGACTCACCTTGGTCGCGTACGATAAGACAACCTCCGGCTGATCCGCTTTCGATATCGCGTTTTCCAACGCGTCTAATCGTTTCGATTCCAACGCCACTCCAACCGCATGCGCCCATTGCTTTTCCTCGTGGCACTTTGCAAACATTTTATCGACGATGGATTCCAACCTCGGGTCGATCGCGACGTCGTCGTCTTCCATCATCATTCGATGATTCGCACCATCCGCGACAGAAGAAGAAACGACGACTCGTCCACCTTTCTGCCTCTTCTCCACGTACGTATCGATCGCTTTCGCCAGAACCGTGTCCACAAAATCCGAATTCTTCTCCGAGACGTCGAAGAGTTTCCCAGCCGCCAACGCGTACGCCAACGCGTCGTCCAAGTCGCCCAAGTGGTAAAAGACCTGTGTTTTGTGTGTGCGTTAAAAAGACATAAAAAAGAAGAAAGAACACTTTAGGGTCAGCGTCGGTTGTGCGTGTGTGTGTGCATCGTTTTCTGTGCGCGTCGAGACGGTCATCAAAATCCGCAAATTGTTGTCGTTCATTTTTTTTCCCTTCTTTTTTGAAAATCCTTAAGCGTCTTATTAAGCGTTGGGGAAAGAAGACGAAAGAAAAAAGAGATCCAGATCTCGTTCCAAAATCAATCTTTCCGCAAAGCGCACTCTAACAGAGAGACGACGAACGAACGAACGACGACGACGAAGACATCCTACCTTGCTGGCGACGAGTGCGGCGAGGTCTCTTCTCGAAAACAACTCGTCTTCGTGCATGCTTTCGATGACGTCGAGCGATGCGGCGACTTCCGCCCATTGCGTCGTCATGGCGCAGTCGTTGAGGCATCGCAAACCGTGGATTTTCAACGCGTCCAAAGGTTCCTCGAGGAGCGCTAAGAGCCCGCGGGCGGAGGTGAGACCGCTGCTGCTTTTCGTCGTCGAAATCGTCGAAATCGTCGAAATCGTCGTCGAAGACACCGGCGTCGTCGTTTTGGCCGTCATTATTTGGAGGAGGAGCAGGCACGAAAGGAAGCGTACGTGGGTGGTACAGAGAGAGAGACAGAGGACACGAGTACTATAAAATGGGGGATGATTTCAAACGAAAGAAAAACCCCCTTTTCGAAACAAAAAACCCTAAACCCTAATCCCTATACATCAAATGTTCGAAAAAAAATCCAAAAGTGTTTTTTTCGCGTCATTTTTTTATTCCTCGACGAGAGAAAAGAGAGAGAGGACTTTTGATACGATGAGACCTTCGATGACCGCGACTTTGACGAAAAAAGAAGTCGTCGTCTTCTCCTCCAACGCGACGACGACGACGAGTCGGACGACGACGCGTGGAAAAAGAGCGACGACGCGTCTTTGGCGGCGGTGTTCGGGAGGAGGATCATCATCTTCGTCGTCGTCATCATCATCATCATCATCATCGACGCAGTTCGTGACGAGCGATGGCGTTCTTTTGCACTGTCGAGAGCGACGACGAACCAGCGTCTTTGCTGCTGCGGAAAAAAAGGAGAACAACAACAACAACAAGAACGACGACGAGACCATAACTACCACCGCGCTGGTGTTTTTGCACGGATCGTACCACGCGTCGTGGTGCTACGAGGAGTTCTTCTTCGAGTATTTCTGTGGGAAGAAGAAGGCGGGCGTGGACGCGTTCGCGATGGACTTTCGAGGCCAAGGCGAGAGCGGTCTTCCAACGACTTTGGAGGACGAAAAAGTCGCGGGGACGATGGAGAGACACGCGATGGATGTCAGAGAATACGTGGCGCGTATTCGAGAGAGGAAGACGTACGAGAAAGTGTACGTGGTGGGTCACTCGTTCGGAGGCTTAATAGCGCAGAAAGCGTTCGCGGAAGACGTCGACGAAGACGGCGGGGGTGACGGTAACATCGACGGGATGATATTGCTCGCGTCCGTACCTCCGACTGGGAACGGGGAGATGGTGAAACGGTTTCTGAAGACAGATTTGTGGAAATCTTTGAAGATTACGTACGCTTTTATCGCGAAACAGTTCGGCACGGATTCGAAATCCTGTCGCGAGTGTTTCTTCAGCAAAGAAGTCGGGGAGGAAGACGTCAAAAAGTACATGCGATTGATCAACGACTCGAGCAAAGCGAGACTGTTAGATTTGAGAAAATTGAACGAGGAGTTACCGATTGCGGATAAAAGCGGAGGAAAAAAAAAGGGAAAGGAGAAAGTGCTTGTGATTGGAGGCCGCGACGATTACGTCGTGGATGCCACCGGCGTGCGCGAAACGGCGGAATTTTGGCAAACCGAAGCGATACTCATCGACGGCCTAGCCCACGACGTAATGCTCGACACGAAGTGGCAAACAGTCGCGGAGAGAATGATGCAATTCATTTCGCATTCTTCGTCATCGCAATAGACTTTTTTAGTGAGCGCGTAGCACTTTTATTATTAGATTTTATAAATACGTACGGTATAGTAATAGTAATAGTAATAGTAATAGTAATAGTAATAGTAATAGTAATAGTACAGCACTGGTAATGACACACACACACACACACACACACACACACACAACAAAACGACGAAATAGTGGTGCGTAACGACGACAGATCTCTGTCTGTCTGTGTGCGTACAATCTCTCTAACTCTATCGCTTCTCCCCGTCCAACAGGTTATCTATGATGGTCATCCTCAATATTTTCTCGCTCGCTCCGGCGTATTGCCACACCTGTTCCCCGCTCCTAAAAAACCTAAACGCCGGCACTTCCCCTACTTTTAATTCGTCCGATAACTTCTTCGTCTTCTCGTTTTTATCGCTCAGCACGTACAAAAACAGCGCGTCGGAATAGTTCTGCGCGAACAGATCGAACGTCGGTTTCATCAATTTACATGGCCCACAAAAGGACGTCGCGATGTTCACAATCGTCATCCCATCGCCGTTTTCCTCTAGATACCGATCTAATTCTTCTCTCGATTCGATCTCGTTCACCGCGCCTTTCAGCTCGCGCAGCGGGTCTGGCGTCTTCCTCCTCTTCGCGGGGTCGGGGTCTTTAATAAAGCGTCCAAAAAACGCACGCGTCAAAGTCGTCTCGTGTCTCCCAAAACTCAAAGTCTTCTGCCGGCGGCTTTTGGATCCAATTGTGTGTGTCGCTTTTCTCTTTAGTAGTAACAGACCATTCGTCGGTCGAGGCATCGACCGCGACGACGTCGACGCCACCACACTCGTCCGCCTCAATTGCGTTGTTGTTGGTGGTGGTGTTCGCATCTCGTCCCAGGAGCGCGCGATCCGTCGTCCGCGTTCTTTCTTTGTCTCCTCCTGTGTTTTAAATTAATTCTATAACGGGATTTGAGCGAAAAAAGAAGAGAAAAAACGCCTAAAAAAGTCAACTTTACAAAAAGAAACGCGCGCGCGCTCGCGCGCAGAGAGAGAGAGAGAGCTTGGTGGCTTCGAGGTGTCTGGTCGTCCGCGCAAAAGGAAGCGGGGACGTTATCTACCACCGAGCGAGGAGAAGGAGGAGGTGCGTGTGTTTTAGAGCGCTCTCGACACCGTCGGGGTCAATACTAAGGTCAATAATATATTGCTTTTACAACAAACAATTCACCTCTTCTTTACGAAGGTAACACATAATCTTTCAAACACACACACGTATCGTACACGACGAGAGGTTGGTTCTGTTCTCTTCTTTGATTCTACATTCATTCGTATCTCTTTTTTTTTGTTTTTCTTTCTTCCTCTCTTTCTTTCTTTCTTTGTTTTTCTTTCTTCCTCTCTTTCTTTCTCTTTCTCCCTTTAATAAACGTGACCTTAATATCTTTCTTTGTTAAAAATACAAACAATCCCCACGCGCGGATGGGAGACATGTTTGAAACGAGAGAGTATTATTACGGATATTCTCTCGTCTCCCTTTGCGCGTGGGAAGGCAAAAGTTTTTTCAACACTTCTCTTTCTTCTTTAAACATCTCTCACTTTTACACACATAACCCTTTTGCTTTGTTCACCGCGTAGCTGATTACGTGCCCAATGTGCTGAAAATCTTCCGTTTCGAAATCTGGCGGCATCTTCATGTCGTACGAAAATTCCAAAACTTTATCCGTCTGCGGTAAATCGTACTTTGGCGTGCCGTACTTTTCCCAATTTTTATGAAACCGGGCATTGACAGAGGAGGTGAACCAGCCTAAATTCACTCCGAGTTCGGTGGTAATCTCTCGAAATTTGGCGTTTTCTTCCTCCGTAAAGTTCTTCAAAGTGAAGTTCAAGTGGTCACCGACATCTTCCACGTTCGGTCCACTGGTTGGGATGCTGACGTACTCACCCGACATTGAATCGATGACCGATGAAATTAATACCCAACGTTCCATGTACCTCGGCAGACGTTCTGGGTATAAGTTGGTGATTAATGGACGCATCATCGCCGCGGTGACTTCGTTCATGCGACTGGACAAGTTTGGCATGGTCAACATGTACTTCTCGCACAACTCTTGCGGCGGCATGCGCGCGTGCTTATTGTACCTTCGCTCGTAACATCCAGACATGTACAAACATCTGGCTGCGATATCGTCGTCGTCCGTGGTAATAAATCCACCTTCGCCGGAGTTGATCACCTTATCGGATTGAGTCGAGTACGCCGTAACAACCCCGTGGTACCCCAACTGCCTTCCTTTATATCTAACCCCGCACCCGTGCGCGCAGTCTTCGATCAACTTCATTCCGTGCTTCTCGCAAATTTGAACCACCCTATCCATATCGCACACCTTTCCTCGCATGTGAGACATCAACAAAACCTTCGCGCCGGATTCGCCCGCCTTCTTATCCAAATCGTCTAAATCCATCGTAAAGTTCTCCGTGCACTCCACCAAAACCGGTTCGCACCCGATTCTTAAAATACAACTTGGCAACGCCGTAAATGTAAATCCGTTGGTCAAAACTTTATCCCCTTGCTCCACTCCGGTGGCTAACATGGCGATAAAAATGGCGCTCGAACACGAGTTGACGCCGATGGCGTACTTTTGTCCAACCATCTCCGCGAACTCGTCCTCCGCTTTCGCAACCTCGCTCGTCTCCGCCGACGTCGCGCAATATCGAAACACTCTGCCAGATTCCATCACTCGCATCGCCGCTTCGATGCCTTCTCGCGGGATGGACATTGGTTTCGAAAAATCTTTCGTAAACTTTTCCGGTTTTTCCAATCCCGCCTTTTGCACCGCGCTGGATTCGAGAGCTGTCCACAGGTTCGGGTCGACATTCACCGAGAGCTTTGTCGTCGTGTTCTTCACGACGCCACTCGCCGCTACCGAAAAGCAGCAGCGCATCGTCGTCGTTCGCGTTCGTTGGATCGACGATCCATTTTTGAAACCCGTCGTCGTCGTCGTCGTCGTCGTTCCCATCATCGCGCTCCGATCCGCTCTCAGCATCATCGAAGACATCCTCCTCCTCCTCCTCCTCGCGACGTATATACGAAAAAGAGAGAGAGAGAGAGAGAGAGGACAGGCGAATGGACGTTTCAGCCGCCGCCGCCGCTCGACTCGAGTCGTCGCAGGTGGTCTTCCCGTTCGTTGTTGTTGTTGTTGTTGTCTTCTTCTTCGTCTTCCTTTGGAAAGAGATTAAATTAAATTCTCTATCCAAAACGAAAGAAAGAATTTAAATGCGAAGCGGCACACGTGCCCCGTTTAGCGCTTTGAGAAATAAGAAAAGCGGTCGTCCAAAGGATGAAAACGACGACGCTCGAAAACAACAACTCTCTCTCTCTCTCTCTCTCGAGAGCGTGTGTGTTCAGAGTTGGGGTGGTTTTGAGGGCGGTGATGCCCTTTACAACCCGATCTCTCTTCTGAGGTCTCTCTCTCTCCTTCTTTTGGATATTATTCCAAAAAGAGACACACACCACGGGTCCGTCCTTTCGACGACGACGTTTTAAAACAACACGCACCAAAAACCACCGGAAATTTAGGACCACAAAGAGAGAGATGGTTTGTTAAAATATGTTTTGGGTCCAAAGTCCCCAAAAGACACACGAATTCTCGAGACACTAAACTCTGACGCACTAAACCCTAAAACGTTTTTTTTAGTACTCCGCGCTGACGTCAGTGTACACACACACCAAAGGCGCTTCACGCGACTCTTCTACTCCTCCCGCGACTCAAAAACAAAAGTCTCTCTCTCTCTCTCTCTCTCTCTCTCTCTCTCTCGCAACAACGTCGTCGTCGTCGCGCGATGGTGAAGAAGTGCACTACTACTACTGCGACCAAACGCTCGAGGAGTGAGAGACGCCGAGCACGAGTGGGTCCTTGACGCATCATCATCCGGAAACAACCAAAAACACATTGAACGACTACTACTACTACTACTTCTACGCGTTGTTTTTTTGACGGGGAAAAAACGCCGCCGCTGCTGCTTCGCGTGGGAGGAGCATGCCGGAACTCCCGGAAGTCGAGCGCGCCCGGCGACTTATTCTCGCGCACTGCAAAGATAAAACCGTGACCAAAGTCCACGTGCCATCGGACGTCACCGGTGTGGTGGATTCCAAACTGTTTAAAGACTGCACCGAAACGGATTTCGCGAACGCCGCGCGGTCGAAACGACTCGTCGACGCGCACCGGAAAGGCAAACACGGATGGCTGGAATTTTCCGACGACGTAAACGACGACGACGACGGAGGAAACACCCACGCGTCGTCGTCGTCGTTCGTCCTGTTCCACCTCGGGATGACCGGAAGCTTTTCCGTGAAAGGCGTCAAACCGCCAGAGTTTGTCGAGTTTACGGTGGACGGGAGCAATTGGCCGCCGAAGTTTTGGAAGTTTGTGCTCGAGTTCAACCACGGCGAAACGTGTCTGGCGTATACCGATCCAAGACGGTTCGGACGCGTGCAACTGAGAACGGAGTGCCCGACGAAGTCGTTGCCGGTGAAGGCGCTCGGATTCGATCCGTACCTGGAACAAGACATCCCAAAGGAGACGTTTGAGAAGATGTTTAGAAAACGAAACGCGGCGATAAAGAGCGTTTTGTTGGATCAAAGTGTCGCCGCTGGGGTTGGGAACTGGATGGCGGACGAGATGTTGTATCGCGCGAAGATTCATCCAGAAGTGAAGGCGAGCGATTTGAACGAAGAAGCATTGATGAATTTAAGAGAGGCGATGTTTGAGGTGACGAATGTGGCGGTGGAGAACAACGCGGATTCGAGACGGTTTCCTTCCGATTGGTTGTTTCATAACCGGTGGGGAAAGAATCAAAACGCAAAGATGGCGAACGGAGAGAAGATTAGTTTCTGCGAAGTTGGTGGGAGAACGACCGCGTTCGTAGCGACGAAACAGAAGAAAATGATGAATACGATTGCAGACGCAAAGAAGCGGGTGACTGAGACGAAGAAAACATCTTCAAAAAACGCATCGACAACGACGAGTAAAGGGAAGAGGGAAGAAGAACCGGTAACGGCGAAGAAAGTTGCGAAACGTGCGAAGAAGTCGAGCGGCGGCGGTGGCGGTGGCAGCGCAACGGCGAACCGTGCAGCTCGAGTCACCCGGAATGTTATTAAGAGTGCCTATTTTTTATTTAGATGATCACATCGAATTGCTAAATTCAGTAGTTCTGTATATTACTTGTCGTTGTCGTCGTTGTCGTCGTCGTCTGAGGAAGCGTCTCTCGTCGTCGCGCCTTCTTCTTCTTCTTCTTCTTCTTCTTCTGCTACTACTTCTACTCTGTTCTCGTCATATTCTCCTTCTTCTGCATCGGACGCTTCTTCGGTTTCGCTATTGTTTTCGTCACCTTCTCGAAGACTGTTGATTCGATTTTGAACGTGTTCTCCATCTTCGTGGACGTCGAGCATGCTTCTGTAAAGAGCTTCAGAAAGGTAGAGCTCTTCCAACACCATGTTCCGAAATTCTTGCACTAAACGGCGCGAATGTCGTCGTTGTAGTAGTAGTAGTTGTTGTTGAGAGTGTTGCGTGCTATTATCCGCCGTAGTCGTCGCGGTATCGTCGCCGCTCTCATTCAATGGTGGCAATGCGCCATTCTCAAAGAAGTCTTCCGAATTCCTTCGAAAATCTGGCAGGTTCCGTCTCGAACCTAGATCGAACGATCTCCGACTTCTCCGAGTGTTTCCTTCTTCGTGAAACAACGCGTCGTACATTTCCGCGAACATTTCGCTTCTCCCTCGGAGGAACGAAGTCCTCTGATGACTCGGCATCATCGACATAAAAGACGAACTATTTCTCTCGTTCAAAGCTCCTCTGCTAAAATTCCTTTCCTCGAACGCCGCCGCATCCTCTCTCGCTCTCGGACTCCCACCTTCCTCCGCTAATCTCGCCATTTCGTACTCTTTCTCCCAACCTTTTGGTATCGCGACTACCGTGCTCTGCTCCTCCTCTTTTCCTTCGTCCCTCGCCGCCGACGAAAACAAAGATTGCCTTCGTCTCGTCTCCTCGTCGATCCCGAGTTTCGCTCGAGCCAAAGACGTGTCGATCCGTCTCTTCTCCTCCGCATCTCGCTCCCGTTCTTTTTTCGTTCGCACGCCGAGGTACATCACCGTGTACCCTTCTTTTCTGCAGCACACGCACGTCGGTTTCATCATCCGACGTCGCTTTCTCGCTGTTCTCGCAGTAGTAGTAGTATTAGTGGTCGTCGTCGCATCGGCGTTCCTCCTCGTAAATATCCGGATGTTTCTGTTATAACGGTTTTGTCTTCTTCTGGCCTCATCAAAAGCACCTTTTTCCCCGAACGCGAAGCTGTTCACGTGTCTCGCGTGGCACTCCGAGCAGATTTTAAACTGGCAGCACGTGGTCACGTTGACGCTTTTGTAGCGACACGCGCATATCGGGCACGACTCGCCCGCCTCCTCGTCAGAGTCGTCGTCGTCAGAGTCGTCGTCGTCTCGCACGATTGGAGGCCAAAACGGCGCTAAGGACTTTCGTTGCACTTGCCGGCGAAACGATTTCATCTGCGTCGCCAAGTCCACGGGATCGACGTAGCCATCGTACGAGTGCGTCCCACGAGGCGCGAGAAGCGTCTCGTCGCGAAGGACAGAACGGTGGTCGGCGTCCGCGACGACGACAAAAGGAGGACGAGACGCACACGCACCCATGTGTAAAAGGACACACACACGCGGAAGAAAATGAGGCATTCCAGAGAGAGAGACGGCATGATACGTCTCGTATTCTTTATTAAGAAGAAGAGAGGAAAAGGAAGAAACGTTTTTTGCTCAGATGCTAGTATACTTCTACACCTACGAGTAGCACTACACGTGCGCGATACATGGATATTATCGGGTAATTCTACTTCGGATGTTACTGCTACGATTCCCTCGTTGCGCGCCGCGACCTCTTCTTCCACCTCTTTTTCGAGACCCCTCGACGAACCCTCCTTGTTGTTTTACATCGTCGTTATCGTCGTTTCGTCTCGAACGTTTCGCGTCTGCTGAACGACCGCCATCGCTTCTACTTGGTGGTGGTCGGTTTCCGTTCATTGGCGGTTCTCTCGAATCGTCGCGAGTGCGTTTGGATCCCGGCGGAGGACCGGGAGGCGCGCGGCGGCCTCTTTGATCGGGATGTTGTTGCTGTGTGCCGAATGCAAACGGAGCAACTCGATCACGCGAGTCGCCCCGTTTTGGTGGATTGGCGCCTCGCGAGCTCGGACGTCCTTCTCGCGAGTCTTCTCGTTGAAGTTGTTGATTGTCTTCGAATCGATCTCTTGAGTTTTCTCGTTCGCGCGGTCGACCACCAAACGGAGGGCCTCTTCCGTCCCCAAACTGCGGTGCCGAGGGCGGCGGCCCGTTTTGTGCGCCCGCGTTTCTATGCGGATTATGTTCTAAATCTTTCGGTATAATGTTTGGATCGTGCGAATATCTGCACGCGTCGCCACGGAAACATCGTCCCTGAGCAAACGCCCAACACGGCCCACCTTCGCCGATTTGTTTCGAACGGTCCGGTTTTGGGATGGCCGGGTCGTGCCAGTATCGACACCGATCGCCCCGGAAACACTCGCCTTTGGCATACGCGTAACATGGCTTTAAGCCGCCGCCGCCGCCGCCGCCGCCGCCATAAAATGGATTCGGAAACGTCGGTTGCGTCTTCATCAACTGTTCGATTTGTTCTGGAGTGCACCCAAAGGTTTTCAACATCGCTTCTACCGAGCTAAAATCGCCAGTCTTTAACATTCTGTCCGCCTCTTCCTCCTCTTCTGGCGTCATGTCTATTTTCGGTTCCGTTTTGATTACGGTGTTTCCAAAGCCTCCTGATAACCCCCCTCCTGGCGGTCCCCGATGTTGACCAGGCCGCGCATACTGCGGTGGCATACCTGACGGTGGCATACCTGACGGTGGCATACCTCCTCCTCCTCCTCCTCCTCCCATCATCTCGTCGTTCTCGTCACCGATAAGCGCCATCAACTTTTCCATCTCCACCGGGTTCATGTTCATCACCTCTTCCTGCGTCATGTTCACGAACCGTTCTTTAGCTGCCGCTTTCTCCTCTGCGCGTCTTTGGTCTCTTTGTTCTCTCGTTTCCGCGGTGGACGGCGGAGGTCCCTTTGGTAACGGCGGGGGTCCGCCCTGCGGAGGTCCGCCCGGTGGAGGTCCGCCCGGCGGCGCCATCGGTGGTGGAATTGCTGGTGCTGCTGGTGATGGTGACGGTTGTTCCTTTTCGGTGGAAGGTTCTTCCCCTTCCTGTTTATCACCAATCATCAACACCTTCTCTTCCTCTTCCTCTTCCTTCCCGGTCAAAAATCCCATCATGCGGTCGAATTCCGTCTCGTCTGCTTTCATCTCCACGCTTTCCCCAGTCGGTCCAACCAAGACCCCTGTATCGCTGCCTTCCAATCTATTCTGCGGAATCCCATACGCCGTTTTCATCCTCACCACTTCCACGTTTGCGTCTTTACCTTGCGGACAATCTTGAATCCAATGTCCGGGCACGTTGCACCGTTTGCACACGTACCCCGGCCCTGGCACGCCCGCGCCGTCGGCGCGCACGTAACTCTGTTGCATAATTTTATTCGCCTGCATTTCTTTCGCCAATTGCACGCCTTGTGACACCACCGGAGCCGCGTTATTTCTCGTCGCGATCCCTTGTCTCACCGTTTGATTCCCAGCTGCTTTCGAAACAATCTTGGCGTTTCTCGCGTTTTGTCTTTCCGCGTCCCAGTTCTTCGTCTCGTTGGCTATCAAATCCTTGATTTCCTTCTCTTCCGCTTCTCTCTCTTCTTCCTTTTCGTCGTTTTCCTCTCCTTCCTCTCCGCCTCCTCCTCCTTCTGCGAGTTTCTTCAGTCGTTCTCGTTTTTCTCTTTTCGCCACGAGCATGTTCCTCCTGTTTCTATTCGCCGCTTGCTGTGCCATGTTTAAGGTTTGCGCATCTGGCGGTTTCACGTAGATCCGCTTCTTCTCTTCTTTCAACGCGTCGTCGTCCCCGATGGTCTTCCCGATCGCTTTTGGCACTCTCCGCACGATCACCGACGCGTTCTTCCACACCAGCGCGTTTTCCTCGTCGTCCCCCGCGTAATCTCGACCGTCCGACGCGTTCGTGAGCAACAACTCCGCCTGGCCCTCTTTGTCCAAACCTTTCTTTTCCGCTATCAAACGCTTCAAATCGTGCACGGTGATGTACGCGCCGTCGAAGGAGACGACGTCGTAGGACTTTTGGGACTTGAACTTGTACTTTACCGTGCCCGCAGAAGACATGATGACGATGACGATGACGCGTGATTGTAGCACTACTATACGACTATAAAGAGAATAAGTGTGAATACTACTCGAAACAAAAGCAGTTTACGCCGTCGTCGTCTTTTAATAAGGAGAGTAAAGAAGAAGATGGATGCTTTTGTTGTGAAGGAAATGTTGGGAAAGAATTGGATGCTTTTTTTCTTTATTAGAATGAGACACATAAAAAGAGGGGAATGGAAGACGACGACGAGCGCTTTGATCGACGACACACGCACACACACTATATATATATATGACGAGTAGACTAGTATAATACAAAATCTAAAGCGTGGTGGTGTTCCGCGCGACGACTCTTTTTGGTGGTCGCGGCGGCGGCGTTTTCTTTCGCATCGCGACGCACGCCA
>Ga0163180_10000918_pt1 | contig 16843 bp, 23 predicted proteins | sample AtlANTMetagenome_2_FD_109647 | JGI IMG/M metagenome (GOLD analysis project Ga0163180, IMG submission 109647) | Marine eukaryotic phytoplankton communities from the Atlantic Ocean - Atlantic ANT 4 Metagenome | ecosystem: Environmental > Aquatic > Marine > Oceanic | place: North Atlantic Ocean...
ACCTTGAATATTAATTTTGTTTTTATATCTTTCACCTACAGGTTTAATTATAAACTGATATAAACTATTCATTAATATTCTAAATCATATTCAACTGAGATTGCCATTTGTGAATTGAACTTTTTCCATGGTAAAACCTCACCATCTTTTTTTATAAAGATATTATAAGCGTCTTTTTCTTCATCACATAAAATGTGTGATATAGTATGACCGCCATACACTTGCTGTCCAACAGCGTAATGCATGGCGTCATTTTTATAATCAGATCCAATACTGATCTTTCTTATAACTTTACTACTCACTTTTTTTAGCTTCTTCTATTAATGTATAACTACCATCTTCAAGATTGATATTTATACCACCATATTCTTTTTCTAACTCTTCTTTAAACTTTTCAGCATCTTGTACAGTGCCAGCATATTTATGTAATAAACCATGTTTTTGAGTTTCAAGAAAACCTATATCTCTTAATGTTTGAGCTATTTCTTCTTGGTGTGTTTTAATAGTAGTTAATTGTTCAGCTGTAATTTTACCAGCTACTTTTTTGTTTTGCTCATCACAAGATGAACATCCTTCTTCTTTTTTTGTCATTTGATTTAATTTAATTAATTTTGTTTAAAATAACGCTAATATATCTGTAGCGGTTGTCTCAGTATCAGATGTTAAATTATATAATCTTTTAACTGATAATGGTAGAAAACTGTTTGCTGTAATACCTTTTATTACTATAGGTTGATCATCGCTAGCTAATGTTAATTTTATATCACCAGCTCCACCTACATATAATGAAGGCATTTTAGTTGTAAAAGTACCACTTGGTCTTTCTAAATCACCACCTGCTAAAGTAGCTGTTAATGCACCTGTTATTCCAGTGGAACCAAAAGCTAAGTTTAATGATGCTAAACTAAACTCTATTGTTTGTGCAGAAGCACCTACATTAGGACCTTGATTTTGTACAGTAACACTAGCTACTGCTCCAGCTCCATCTGTAGCAACTAAAAATGTTGCACCTAAACCAACACCTCTTGGTGTGGCAATTGTAGTTAATGTAGCAGCACCAGGATATGTACCTCCAGTCGCATATACAATCGCACTACTAGTTGCAGGTAAACCAGCAATAGTATTAGTAGATAAGTTACTTAATGCAGCTGATTTTAATGTTTTTGATTCTTGCATCTCTATTGCACCAGTTGCAAAATCACTTAAATTTTTTTGATAATATCCCATTTTTATTTTACTTTATCTTTTATTTTTTCATATGTTCTTAAACCACCTAAACCTAACATACCTAACAATACCGTCATTAAGTGTTCCATTTGTAATGGTGGTGGTACATCTGTAGCTTTTGTTATCCATATGAATAAATCTCTAATAACAAAATTATATGCTAATGCAAATCCACATATCCAACCTACAAAAGGTCGCCACCCCGCAACGAACAAAGTTCTATGCGAGGCTTCAACCATATTAATTTTTGTTTGTAATTCAATAAGTTTTTCTGGATCTAATTCTTTGCCTTTTATTGCTTCCCTTATTTCCCAAGCTAAGCCACCAGCAACTGATTTTCGTCCGTCACCACCTTTTAAAAGACCTAAAATTAATTTCCACATTTATTTTTTACCTAAAAGTTTATCAAAATCTCCTCCATATCCAGGTTGGTTATCAAATTTCTTTATATTACTTTTTAATGATACATTTTTATAATTATCTGGATTAACAAGATCTTTAAATCCAGAAACAATCCCGCCCATACCTTTAATTTTCCAAGTAGATGGTTTATTCCATGTGTTATCAGGGTATTGCTGTTGATTTTGATTGCCCGTTTCAAGCTTAGATTTGCTGTTTCCTATTGGAGGCATAGCTTTTGCTGGTCCGTAAACAGTACCACCTTTTGCTGTTCCTAAATGGCCACCTCTACCCATTGCCTTTTCATCATGCTGAATTGGGTTGTATTTAATATCAGAATCACCTCCTAATTTATTCATGTGTCTGATAATTGGGTGTACTTGACCTACTGATTTATTTCCTTTTCCCATTTTTTTTATTATTTGCTGGTTTTTCCCAAGGCAAATTAGAGTTACCCTCATCAAATGTACTACGAGGATATGTTTTACCTTTGTAATATACATTTTTATCATCATAATCAAGTTCACCACTTTTTAATTGTTCTATATGAACTTCTTCATGATTAATAACATCTTGTCTTTGCTTTGGATCTATTATTTTTTTATTAATTAATATGTTTCCGTTTTTATCAGCTCTACCTAATATACCTTCTTCCATTTCTACTTCATGCACAGGTGTACCCATAACATAAGGTGGATTTGTTAGTTTAAAAGGATAATATTCTTTTAAAAACGTTTTAATAAAAGCCATTACTTAGTAGAATAAGGAAACATTTTGTTTAAAGCATCTCTTCTTTGTTGACATCCACAAGGAATATTAAGACCTTCGGAGACTTTATCAACGATGGTCTTAATACCTGTTTTAGTAGTAAACTTTTCAATAGAATCGCCTAATCCCTGTGATTTCATCAACTAATTATTATGCCCACTGAATATCACTCCAATACATTTGAACTGGAGTTGCAGCTTGATCTTTACCTAATTGTGCACTAGCTTTTACACCGCCTGGATTAGCAGTCATTGCTGATTTTACAGCATCTCCTAATGGAGCACCAGTTGAATTAGTTGGGTTTACTTGTGAACTAGTAGAAGTACTAGCTGTTAAAGTAATAGTATCTTTTCCACTAGGTAGTGCATTTAAAACTACTTCTAATGTTTGAGCAGCAGTTTGCTTTATTTCAGTTACGAGATCTACATTAATTAAATGTTTTGTATTTAAATAACTAGAAGCGTTACCCATAACGTTAAATTCTATAAATTTTGCCATTTTTTGTTTATGTTAGTGTTTATGTTAATGTTTGTGTTTTGGTTAGATTTATACAGTTCTATTCTGTTTTATGATTTTACAGGTTGACCATATGACATAATATAAGTCGCATCAGTATTATTATTCCATCTTTTAAGAGGTTCCCAAGAGTTGTTTATTCTTTCTTGATATGCTTTTAAAGAATCGGGTATATTATCCATATCTTTAGTTTTTCTCCATTTAACCCAATCTTTTAAAGTTTGTTCTTTTTGTTTTTGCCAGTTTTGATAATCTTCTTTATAATTAGGATTTGTTTTCCAATTTCCAATTTTTTCTTTTCCAACAGCAAAACCAGCTCGAACTAAACGACCCATTGCTCCTTCTCCATAAGCTTTCTGATCATAAATTATATCAATATCAACTTGCCCTTTTTGTCCATATTCTAAAGCATGATGCATTGCTCCTTTTAAGGTTTTAGCTTGTCCAGAGCTTAAACTTCCTAAACCTCGAGATCTATATCCATACCCTTGTGCTTTTCTTTTTGGAGGTTTTGGTGGAATAGAAGATTCATTTACAGGATCTGCAACAAATTGTGTTTTGGATGTTTCATCAACACCTGTACGAATTTTATTTTTACTAGCTAAATATGCTTTATATTTTTCTGGATTCTCTTGCCAATATTTTTTTGCTTCATCAGGATCTACTCCAGCTTCTGCATAAGTTTTTCCTTCATATTCATCTGTTGCTTGCCAAGGGTTCAAAGTAGTAGTTGTAATATTTTTTCCTCCTTTTACTTTTTCTTCAACTACATTAGTAGTTTGATCTCCAGTATATGTTTTTTCTCCTTCTTTTTTTAATTTTAATTTTTCTTCTTCTGGATTTGCAGGGCCTATAGAGCTATAGATTAATTTACCATCATTAGTTTGTCCGTTACGAACACCTAATCCGGTTTTATAAAAAGGAGTTTTACTCATTTTTAGTGATGTTTTTTATCATATTTAATATCACCAGCAAGTTTAGAAATATGTTTTTCATCAGCAGTCATATCAATGTCACTGTGACCATGTTTGTTATCATAATTAATATCTTCTTTAAGATAATGAATATGAGCTGCATCATCTCTTTCTGCTTGATGTACGTTGTGTTGGGTTACAGGTGTGTGTGAGTGCCTGGCATTACCTGTGTAATGTCCAAAATGTCCTTTTTCCATAATTTATTTTTTATTGTCTTTTAACTTTAACCATTTAGACACTGTGTATCCTATAGTTACTAATAAAAGAATTATTTTAAGTGAAACTTCTATATGTGTCATTGATACAGCAAGAGCTATACCATTTATGGCTAATAATTTAATATCTGAAATAGCCATTTTAACCCTGTACTAATTTTGTTATAGGGAATTTTTTTTGATATGCATTTGGTCCACAAGGTGCTTTTGATACTTCCATTCCTGTAATCCCAGAACTAGAACCTACACCGTGTATTCTACCTGTTTGGTTTAATGGGCCATCCCATATATGAGATTCTCCTACTATACCTACTTTTTTATTTTTACTTGCTTTGTTATAACCTGGATCGTGTTTCATTTTTTTATTTTTTATTTTTGCATCCAAAATTTTTTGCGTAGTTAGCCATTTTTCTGACACTATCGCTGTATTTACCGTCTTTAGCTTTCATAACAGCAGAAGCTGCACTACAGGCATCTTTAAATCCATTTTTTTTAGCCCAAGCTGTAAACTTACCTTGATTTTTTTCTTTTATTTCAGGGAAACCTTTTTTTAATAGTGGTGATATGCTTCTCATTTACTTTTTTCTTTTCTTAATTGTGAAAGTTGCTTAGTAGTTTTATCCATTTTTTTAAACTTTCTATCTTGCTGATTTTGATTTACATTTTTACCTTCACTTCTTTTCTTTTGATTTTTTGAAATTTGATCAGCGGTTTTAAAAAACTTTTTTTGCTTTCTGGCTATTTTTTTATTAATTTTTTTATTCTCTTTTTCCTTGTTTACTTGTGCCGGACCTTTTCCTTTTTGTTTATCTCTAGAGTCTATTATTGCGTTTCTTTTTTCACCTCTAGTCATTTTACCTTCACGAGCTTTTTTACGTATTTCTCTTCTTTCTTGTCTACCTTCTTGTCTTTTTACTCTTCTTTCTAATCTTTTAGTTTTAGCTCGTTTTTGTTGAGTTTTACTTCTTGTTCCATCTCCAACAACACCTTTATCAGCTGTTTCTTTAGCAGTTGTTTCTTTTCTAGCTTTTTCAGCTTTAGATTTTGTTTTTTCTAATCTAATTTGTCTTTTAGATTTTTTACCAGCTTTTTTAGACTCATCTTTTTCGTCTTTTATTTGTGTTTTACGTTTTATTTCAGAATTTTTATTTTCTTTATTTTTGTTTTTTTCTGAATTACCTTCTTTATATCCTGTAATACCTTGTGCAGGACCAATAGAACCTGTTTTAGCCATACCTTGTTGTTGCATATAGTTTACAGCATTTCTAGGATCATCCATGTATTGATTACCCATACCTATACCCATAGCTGGTTCATTTGGTATACCTCTTGTTAAATTAGCTAATTTATCTATAGGTTGAGGTTGTATTTGTTGATTAGGATTAATTTGACCTCTAGGATTTTGTAGCATCCTAACTAAAGCACCTGCAAATTTAGGTCCTCCTTCTGATTTCTTTTTATGTCCCATATTATCTTGTTTTATCTTTATTAAGATTTTGTATTGCTGTTATTAAAACTTTATCTGTGTATGTTTTAGCCCTCATTATTGAATTACGTCTTTTACTTATAGGTATATCTTCTTCACCTAACATAATACGGTACATACGTGCTATTAGTTGTTTACACTTAAAAGAAACTTTATAGATATTATACTTTTGGGTTGTTCTATTTCGTTGCCTCCATGTTACAATCCAGTTGTTTTTTACCAATTTGTTCCAGCGTCTGTTGTCCCAACTGTAAGCATACGTACCGATCTTAAAATCCTGTTTAGTAAATAAATCCATACAGTCAAAGTATATTAATAACTCTAAATCTGCATCGTTAAGATCATTATTTCTACAAGCCCACTTTCTTATTAATCTGTAGTGTTTTAACAAGTTTAATTCTCGTATATCTCCAGATTTTAAACGTTTCATAAAACAACAACAACGTCTTGTAATTTAATTACAATAAACTTTTCTTTTTCAAATTCAATTCCGTGCCCAGCATGACGATCATAAAATATAGTATTATCTTTTTTTATAGTTTTTATATCATCACTAACTGATATAACTCTAGCTTTTCTATATCTTATATCTTCCCTGTCTTTTTCTATAATAAGTAAACCACCTTTAGTTTTATCTGTTTTTACTTTTTCAGGAATTATTATTATATTATTACCTACTGCCTTCATTAATTCTTAAATTATTAATTACACAATCAGTAGATAATATAGTTGTAGCAACAGAGACTGCATTAACTAAAGCACTTTTTGTAACAAGTAAAGGATCAATAATACCTGCTTTAATCATATTTACAGTTTTACCTGTAATAACATTTAATCCTTCACCTTTATTTTTAACTAAGCTTTCTGTATAATCTATACCTGCATTATCTAAAATAACTTTAAATGGATAGGTTATAGCATTTAACAATACTAATTCAGCTTTATTTTTAGTTTTAATATGCTGCGATGCATTTAATAGTGCTATTCCACCCCCAGGTACAATACCTTCTTTAATAGCAGCTTTTGTTGCACATATAGCATCTTCTATTCTATCAGATTTTTCTTTTAATTCTATATCTGAATTTGCACCTACTTTTACTATTGCTATTTTAGCTGATAATCTAGCCAATCTTTTTTCAAGTCTTATAACATGCGCAGGTGAGGGTAGGCTTGCTAAATCTTCTTTTACTGTATCTATTAGTGATAATATTTCGTCACTTGGATCACCAACTTGTATTATGGTATCTTTTTCATCTGTTATAGATTTTAAACAACTACCTAAAAACTCTGGTTGTATTAAATCCATATCATCACCTAAATCTTCATTAATGACAGTAGCTCCTGTAAGCATTGCTAAATCATCTAATGTTTCACGTTTGTTAACACCATATGTTGGTGCATTTACAATATTTATTTTTATATTACCTTTTGTTTTATTCATAGCAAGTGTAGCCATTACTGGTGCTTCTACATCTGCTATTATAAGTAAAGGTATATTTTTCTTTATAACGTGTTCTAATACAGACTGTATTTGTCTTATATTTTCAACTGGTGATTCTATAATTAAAACAGCAGGTTTTTCAAGTTCTGCAGTTTTCTTTTCTTTATTAGTAATAAAATGTGGATTCGTTAATCCTTTACTATATTGAACACCATCAACTAACTCTACATCTGTTTCAGGTAGTGATGAATGTTCCATCATTACTACACCTGTTTGACCTACAGCTCTAAAAGCATCACCTATAATTTTTCCAAGTTTAGGATCATTATTTGTAGATATACTAGCTATTTGATCAATCATATCACCTTCTACAGGTATAGATATATCTTCTAAATATTTAAGTACTTTTTTAGTTGCTTTATTAATGTTTTCTTTTAATTGTCTAGAATTTACATTAACACTTTTTGCTAAATCTATTATAGCATGAGCAAGTACAGTTGCAGTGGTAGTACCATCACCGGCTTCATTTACTGTTTTTCGTGCTGCTTCTTTTAATAAAGTAGCACCCATATTTTCTACAGGATCTAATAAAACTATTGAATTTGCTACAGTAACACCATCTTTTGTAATCATAGGTGTTCCTTTATCATCTTCAAGGAGTACACATTTACCGCTAGCCCCTAAAGTAGAGCTAACGGCTTGTGTGAGTTTATCAATTCCTTTAAACACTTGATTTTGGGCATCATTGCCAAAATTAAGATTTTTGACTATTAAGTCTGACATATTAAATTAAATTTGATTAGATTAAAAACTATTTAAAGGTCTTAACGACTTTAGGTCCGTTTAAGAATTCAATTTTTTTCTCGTAATGTTGAACTGAAGCATTAACAGCTTCTTCAGCACCTTCGAGTGTTTCTCTACGGGTTATATCGATCCATTGTTTTGTTTCTGGATCTTGGTATTCAGTTTGATAAAAACCATTAGGTAATTGGGTTATTCGCCAATTTTTCTTTTTAGCGACATGTTTCCAAAGGGTTTCTGTTTTTTCTGAAACTTGTGGTTGACTACTCCACGAACTAGTCTGGTAATATAGTGTCATAAGGTTTGGGTTTTAATTGTTTGACATTTGGTTATAAAGTATATAGTTACTTGTTTTTCTTTGTTTTTAAGTAAAATTTGTTATGCTGGTTCATCTGCTATTTGTTTCCACACACTTCCATTATAAAACTCTACAAGTTTGTCTACTGTATTATATCTAAATTCACCTGTTGAAGGGGTTGTTGGTATGTTTGTAGTACCTGTAAAAGTTATTGTTCCAGTACCGTCTGTACCTTCAGATGAAACTTTAAATATACTAATTTTAAATCCAGCAACTGACGTAGTATCAACTATTTCTGTTAAACCTGTAGCACTACTTAAGTTACATGCTAAAGAATCAGGATATTTTAATATAATAACACCAGAACCACCTGCTTGACCGCTTGACCCCGCACATGTAGCACCACCAGCTCCTCCACCAGTAGCCGGTGATCCATCAGTAATACCATTACCTCCTCCACCTAAACCCCCATCTGCTGCGGTACCACTACTATTAGCTCCACCACCTCCGCCTGCAAAATAAACATCAGAACCGTCTACTTCACCTACAGAGTTTGTTGAAGCTATAGTTGTATCAATAATTGTTGAAATTATACCTACACCTCCAACGCCTGGATTAGTACCTGTAGTTGTTACACCTGAATTTACATCTTGTCCAATAGCACCTGCACCACCTCCACCTGCACCTGTATATATACTACCTGTTGGACTAATGCAACTTCCACCATCGTTTCCATAACCTGTTAATGGAGATATACTTGTTTGGTTTGCACTCCCACCTGATGTGTTAGAGCCATTTGTATAACCACCACCACCACCACCGGAACCTCCAGAATTACCTGAAGATGGATACGCTGCAAAAACACTAACACAACAAGCCCCTGCACTATACCCACCACCATTTGCTATCCAACTAGAAATAAAAGAATTACTACCATTTGTAAAACCAAATGAATAACTAGGTCCAGTAGAACCTGTACCACCCGCACCAACCTGTATACTATAACCTATGTTTAATGATAAATCACTATTTATTCTTAAAGTTCCAGCTACTACACCACCAGCTCCACCACCTCCAGAGCCACACAACGTTGTACTACCACCACCTCCAGCTACTATTAAAGCTTGAATACCACCTGGACCTTTAGGTAACACTACACCAACAGTATTTTCTGAAGGTAAAGTTTCTCCTGGTAAATCAATTAAAATTGGTGTTGTGATTTTTGTTGACATATTTATAAATTAGTAAATGTTTTATATCCAGATGAAGTATAATGCTCCATTTGTCCCAATGTGGTATTACATCTTAACATACCTATTTCAGCACCCGGATCAGTATCTGTTTTTTGAAAAGTTATATTACCCGAACCTTCTTTAAATACAATAGTATCTGTAGTTCCATTTGTAAATTTAGTTTGATATGCTACTTCATTGTATAATTCTGTAACTTGAGCTGAAGATAAAGTTGTATTAAAATATCTAAGTTGATCTATAGCTCCATTCCAAAAAAGTGATCCACCTTGATATGATCCTATTCTTACATCGCCAGTATTAGTATTTACAGCAGCGCCAAAAGTGTTTGAATCTGCTACAGCTCCATTTAAATACAATATACAACCAGTTCCTGCAGAATCAACAGTTAATACAACGTGATACCACGTATTAAGAGTAATTGATGAAGTAGTAAGTTGTGAATATGAAGGATTATATAATGTAAAATATAAAATAGAACCATTTGTCCATATTCCATAAGATTCAGGATTACCTTTATGTAATAACCAAGCATTACCTGCGTTATTAGAGTTAAGCCACAAACTTATGCTTTGAGATGCTGTTAAATCAAAATTAGAATTATCTGGTAAAAATATATTAGAACTTGATCCATTAAGCTGTGCTGCGTTTCCATATTGACCAGCTGCATATGTTATGTTACTGCTTGATACACCATTATAATTTCCACAAGTATCATTTATATTACTATTAAATTGATATAAAGCTTGACATCCAGCACCTGTAGGATAATTGCAGGTTGAAGTAGTAGGGGCAGTTGTTGATGGCGCTACTAATGTTCCATCAACTGTAGCTCCAGTTACTTTTGTATTATCATATTTAAATATTGCTACTCCTGAACCGCCATCACCACCAGCAGAATCTGAACTACCTGTAACGCCACCGCCGCCGCCACCTCCAGAACCTTCCAAAGCACTTGTTCCTCTTACGCCTGCTGTTTGGCTACCGGTTCCACCTCCTCCGGATCCTCCAGTTCCGCCTATAACATTGCCACTAGTACCAATTGCGCCTCCTGAATCATCTCCGCCACCACCTCCGCCGCCTCCGGCAAAAAATACATTTGTACCACTTACTATTTCACCCACTACAGCACTGGTTGCATCGGAAACACTTATAAAAGATGTCATATTGGTGCCGCTTCCACCATTACCACTTTGATTAGCTGAACTTGAAGCACCAACACCATTAGTATCTGCTAAAGGATTACCTGATCCACCACCTCCACCTGTAGCCCATTTAAATGATGTACTACTATCACCTCCATCATTACCTTGACCACTTGTTGCAGATCCTCCAACAAAAGAACTTGAATTACTAAAAACACCTCCACCGCCACCTGAACCACCTGAAGTACCATCTAATCTTCGTTGACCTGATCCACCTCCATCTGCAGTGAAAGAAGAAAAAACCGTATCACCTCCATTAGGTTGTGTGTTGGTTAATGTAGGATCCGCAGTAGCACCAGCACCTATTTGAAGTGTTTCTGATACACCAGACGCAACTGTTGTTGTTCCAGTTATAAGACCACCGGCACCACCACCACCTGATCCACTTCCAGACGCGGTTCCACCACCACCTACAATTAAATATTCTATATCAAACGACTCTGTTGGTCTTTGTGCTGTAGTTCCGGCACATCCTTTTAATCCACTTGTAGAACCTGATTGATTTAAATCGATAAGATCATTAATTACTTTTGTTGTAGCCATATTTTATGTTTGTTGTAATGCTCTCCAACCTGTAGTACCAGTATAAACTTCCATTTTACCAGTGGTGGTATTTTCTCGTAAAGTACCTTCAACAGCTGATGATCCTCCTGTAAATTCAATAGTTCCTGTACCAGCTGTAATTTTAATATATTTTTCATTTGAACCAACAGTAGTTTCTGAATCAGCAGCACCGCCAGTACCTGCTGTATAGTTAGCTGTACGAGTGTCACTATATCTTAAAATAATTACTCCACTTCCTCCTGTACCAGCTAGACCATCCCAGCCACCACCACCAGCACCACTTCCTGTATTATCAGTAGCATTTCCACCTGTAGTAGTACCTCCTGAACCTTCGCCTCCATTACCTGCTGAGCTATCTCCACCTGTACCTGGAGTATCACCTGCAGCCCAAACTCCACCACCGCCTCCAGCGGCATATGTATAAGAACTACCTGTAATTGAATTAGAAATACCACTACCACCATTTCCTCCAACACTAGCAACACCATCTTGTCCAGCAGTATTTGAACCACCGCCACCGCCACCAGCCCAAGCACTACTACCAAAATCAGAAGCTACACTTCCTCCATCATTTCCTTGTCCAGGGGTTGACGTACCACCAGGAGTAGCACCTGCTCTTGTTCTACCTGCTCCACCACCTGAACCTCCACTTAATGCAGTTTCTCCTGCAGCTTCTCCATAACCACCGCCGCCACCACCAATTGCAGTAATCGTAGATAATCCAGATCCAGATATAGATGAATTGTCTCCGCTAGAACCACGACCATAAGCATTAAAATAAGGTGCTCCACCATCACCTACAGTTACAGTGTAAGTAGTACCTAAAGCTAAGGTTGTAGTGCTAGCTAAATAGCCTCCGACACCACCACCTCCTCCAGATCCATTACCTCCACCTCCACCGGCGCCGCCACCAGCTACAACTAAATATTCTACTGAAAAAGAACCTGGTCTTTGATCTGTAGTACCTGTTGGTATTTCAAGGGCTCCTGTGTTTCCACTAAGGTCTATATTATCTGTTATTATTTTTGTTAAAGCCATATTATATTATACTGTTGTTACAAATTCTATTCCATCAGTAGCTGTTACAGGTGGAGCTGTTGTAAATGTTACAGTACCACTTGCAGCTGAAGAATATGAATATGTAGCTTTTTGTTGATAAACACCAGATATATAAATATCAATATTATTTTTACTACCCACGGTTAAAGCACCTGTTACCCCTGTAAAAATATCAGTTGTACCATCTCCTGTTTTAACTTCAACTCCTCTTGTTACACCGCCAGCAGCTATTGTATCCCAAGTACCATCACCTTTTAAAAATTTACTCGCATCACCTGTTGTAGAAGTTACTACACCAGCTGTATCTACTCCAGCAAACTTTTTAGCTTTAACTACTACTGCACCTGTTGTTGGTGTTATTTCTAGAGATTCATTTAAATTTGTAGCAGCGGCAATAGCACCACCTTGTGTAAATGTTACTGAACTTACACCAGCTGTAACAGTTCCCCATTCCCATCCAGCACCTGCACCTAAACTTTTTAATACATCCCCTGCGTTACCTGAACCTGGAGTTGTGTTAGCTGTTATTAAATCACTTGCAGCTCCAAACTCTAAATCTATTCCATTAGTAATACTTAATTTAGTAGCAGTAGCACTTGCAGCATCTTGAGTTAATACAGAATCTCCTAACGTTCCTGTGGTATCCCATAATGGAACACTAAATTGAGTTCCAGTCCCAGGATTATTTCCTATATAAGCTTTAACTTGAGATAAATTTCCATATTTAACAGTATTACCTACACTAAAAATTATATCATCTGCATCTGCTAAAGTATCACCTGTTCCATCAGCTGCTGATAATATAATATTACTAGCTGTAGTATAATCTGGACCAATATTACCCGTAGAAATTATAGGGTTTGCACCACTAGTAGAAAGACCTGCGTCTATAGTTAATGATGAAACACTTGAAGTTGGCCCAGTATCCCAAGTACCATCTTGTTTTAAAAATTTACCTACATCAGCACCTGTAGAAGTAGGTACATAACCAGTTGTACTTGTACCTGAATAAGTTTTTGCTTGAACCCAACCATTAGCTGTTACATCGAAATCTGCACTATCAAAACCAGCAGTTCCTTTTGCAGTTGCACCATCGGTTGCTCCAGATCCTGCAGGACCACCTGTATGTATAACAGTCCAATTTGCGTATACAGCACCAGGATTATCTTGATTAGCATAAATCATATCACCGGGTTGTACTGCTTCAGCAAAGAAATCCCCTGCTACAGTAACAATCCAAAACCAACCATTTTTTATATCGGTTGCTGGACTTGTATCTAAATCTGGGGTATTAGTTGCAGCATCATAACCACCTTGAAATGTAGCGGTTGAACTGATTGAGCTGTCTACATATGTTTTTGTAGCAGCGTCTGTACCAGTAACTGGTGTACCTAAATTTATTATTTTTTGTGTTCCAGCATCTATATCACCTGTTGCAGCTGCAAAACTATTTAAAGGCAGCGCAACGGTAAAATCATAAATTTGATCCCCAGTTGCTAAAGTAGTTGTAGCACCATTTGTTACTGCTGCTGTATTAGCTGCGATAGTTAATGTTGTAGTAGGCGATGCACCTCCTTCGGTTAATGTAATACCTGTACCTTCAGTAAATCTTACAGTAGAGTCTGTGCCTGTTGTTGCATCTAAAGTAACAGGAACATATGAACCTGATTTTGTTTCTGCTTTTAATGTATATATATCACCAATAGTACTAGCAGTAACCCAAGACATAGCAGCTCCAGGACCGCCAGATGTTAATAGTTGACCAGCTGTTCCTTCACTACCATTAGCATTTAAAGATGTACCAACTACTAAAGCAGTTGTATTTGTTGTTGCTCCATATATAGCATTCCATCTGGTACCTGTTAATCCTAAATCTACAGTGCCATCTGCAACAAAACTTTTAGAAGAAGTAACAGTTGTACCACCACCTGTTTCTGTAAGTGATGAATTACCAAGTGCGGCATTTGTAGACCATACTGGTATAGCATATTGAACACCAGATATACCACCAAGTTTATTATTAAATGTGCTCCAATCTGTAGAACTTAAATATCCATCAGTTGTTGAATCCGCTTGTGGTATTGATACTGTACCTGTGTTTGTTATTGTACCACCAGTAAGTGGTGCATTAAAAGTAATAGACTGTACCCCAACACCGCCTAATGTTTTAATGTAATCAGTTATTGTTTGCATTGAGTAACTTCTTGTAACGTTACTTTGTTTACCATCAACAGTTACAGTAGAAGTACCTATAAGTAAATCTGTTGGCTGTGGATTAGTTTCTTGGGGGTAGCTATAAATTATTGCCATTGTTTATTGTTATTTTATGTTAATGCTAAAGTACCTGTTATGGTAGTTACTACTGTTTGAGATCCATTTAATGTACCACTAGCTTGAGCATAAGTTGGACCTGATGTAAAAGTATAGTTTGCATTTGCGGTACATGTAGTTGTAAAGCTATAAGTATGTGAAGTACCAGTTGTAGAACTTGTACTACCTGTTATATCTCCACCTAAAGTAAATCCTGAACCATCACCACCAGGACCTTGTATATTTGTTACAACTAATAATGTAGCTGTAATTGCAAATGTGGGATCCGGTGCTATAACACCAGCTAGTGTTTGATTAGCATTACCACCTGGATTTGTTATTTGACCTGTTACTGTTAAACCTGTTACTGGTGTAGAGAAATAATAACCTACATCTGGTGTTGCTATAGTTGTAAAACTAAATTCTTCATCTTCACAACCTGAATATGTTGCACCATTTGTATCACCAGATAAAGTATAATTTGCACCACCTGTTATACTGTTTGTAGTATTAAGTGTCATAGTTTGTGCTGTACATTTATTAGCATCAAGTATTGCTATATATAATGTGTTAGGATCAGGGGTACCAATAGCTGCATATTCTGTATCAGTTAAAGTTACTATTTTAGTTACTTTAGCTGTTGTGTTGTATGTATCAGTACTATTTTTAATTGTATTAGCATCGCCGGTGTCTATATATTGTTGCACTAAAGGCAGTGCACTTGCAGGTATTGTAGCAAATGTAGAAGATTTAACATTACCTGACGATAGCTGATTAAATGCTATGTAATCATTTGATGTAGGTACTGTAGCAGGTGTTGCACCTGAGTTTTTACCTACTAATATGTAATTGTTTGAACCATCATATTCTACGCCCAGTGTTGGGTTAGAAGTTAAAGTGCCTGAGTCTAATTGTAAACCATTTCCTGGTATAGTACTTTGTACTGTACCTGGATTGTTTAGGGCGTTTATTACAACATTTCCTACACCGCTTGTCGGTGTTAAAGAAATATTTGTTCCAGCTACTATTGATGTTACACCGTCATTTGTAACAATCACATCGCCTGTAGCTTGATCCACACTTATTCCTGTACCTGCAATTAGACTCGATACAGCACTTGTTGGTGAAGGTATATTTACAGTAACATCATTACTTGCTCCAACAGAAGCTGTAACACCAGCACCTGTAAAATTAATACCTTCTACTGCTGTTGTTATACTAGCACCTTCGTCTAAAACAGCAATGTTTGGTGATCCAGTACTTGTAGCCGGAGCCCAAGTATTATCACCTCTTAAAAAAGTTGTATTTGATGGTGTACCTGTTGCGGACAGTGATGCTGTTAAAGTGCCACTGTTTGTAATTGGACCACCAGTTATATTTATAAAAGTTGAATTAGCAGTTGCTACATTTGTAACGGTACCTGTACCTGAGTTAGCGGTAACAAGTGAAGCTAAACTAGCTATTGTATAAGTTTTTGTAGGATTACCATCATTTTTTATAGAAGTACCTAATAATAAGTCTGACGTTGTCGGTGTTGCTTCTACTGGATAGCTATATATTATTGCCATATTTAAGGTTCATTTATTATTATTTCGCAAACATCACCATTTGAAAGTGATGAAAATTGTACTGTTCTATTACTTATTTCTACAGCACCTTTAAAAAAGATTTCTGTAAATACAGTTGTAACACCATTTAGTTTTGCAGTCCAACTTCCGTTGTTTTTAGGAACAGTTGTAGCACAACCCCATTGATTTGGTCCACAACCCTGTGTATTAACCACACAAGCAGAATATGAAACACTGGAACACCAGTACATACCACTTCTACTTAATGTAACACCAACGGCATTACTTGATGTTACTTGGAAACTTGTATTTTGTTGGCTACCATTACCTGTTACACTATATGATTGTGGTGAACCTCCTCCTGTAAATGTTACATTATAAGAAGAGTTTGGTGTAGTATAACTTACTTTTACGGTTACTGTTATTGCTTCTACTGTTGCTGTACCTGTTATTGTAGGGTCATTTTCTAATAATGGAGTGCTACTAGTTAAACCATTTCCACTTGGTGGTATAGGTTTACCTGTGGTAGAATTAAATGTAATAGTACCATTACTACCTATAGGCGACATACTTACTGTAGGTGCACTAGGATTAAAGAAATACCCACCATTAGCTTGATATGAAGGCGTTGGATATGTATATGTTCCAGATGATGCAGCAGCTGGCGTTTGTACATCATTAACTAAACTATATTGAGTACCTGATGTTATAGCTGCATTCATTGCAGATGTTGCTTCTAATTTTCTATATTGTAGCGGAGTA
>Ga0163180_10000919_pt1 | contig 16841 bp, 7 predicted proteins | sample AtlANTMetagenome_2_FD_109647 | JGI IMG/M metagenome (GOLD analysis project Ga0163180, IMG submission 109647) | Marine eukaryotic phytoplankton communities from the Atlantic Ocean - Atlantic ANT 4 Metagenome | ecosystem: Environmental > Aquatic > Marine > Oceanic | place: North Atlantic Ocean...
GGATTTACTGGTGAAATGATTCTTACTGTAGGACAGCATAGTTTGAAGACAGGAGATAGAATTAGACTTGCAAATGAATCTTTAATATTCACATGTTCTAGTGATAACTATGGTTCTAAGAATGCATATCCAAGAAAAACCGATCCAATTTATGGTGGTGTTGGTATTGCTTCTACAACTCCAACAACTATTAGAATGAATGTTGGCATGGCTCCTATTGGTAAGAGATATGTCCACCAATTTGTTGGAGTTGGATCTTACAGTGAATTCCAGTTAACTGTTGATGAGACTTATGCATCTAAGTTCTCTGGTTGGAACGTTGGTGATTTCTTAGTTCTTGACGACATTACTCCATTCTTTAATGGAACTAGAAGATTGTTCCCATTAGCAGTTAATGGTGACAGAATATCATTCTTTGCAAGAGCAAACGCAGGTATTAATTTGCAATCTAACCTATTAGTATTTGTTAATGACATACTACAAACTCCTGGTGAAGGTTATACCTTTACTGGAGGTAGTACTCTTAGATTCTCAGAAGCACCGAAGGGTGGTGTAACAGGATTTACTACAACTGGAGATAAGTGTAAAGTCTTAATGTATACTGGTACACAAAGTATTGATGTTAGAGAAGTTGATGTATTACCTACACTTAAAGTGGGTGATGATGTTCAACTTTATAGTGATACTGATGTTACATTCAATCAAGATGAACGTCTTGTTATGGATGTTAAGTCAGCAGACTCTGTTACAACTAATAACTATGCGGGTCAAGGTGTTACACCAAATGAACTGTTAACAAGACCAATTTCTTGGTCTAAGCAAGATGTTGATAAGATTATTGATACTAATGAAGTTGGTAAAGATAGAGTTTATTATGAACCAGTAATTAACCCACAAACTAACATTCTTGAGACTGTTGGTATTAATTCTAGTTCAGTATTTGTATATTCTTTGAGATCTCTATTTGATGATCCTAAAGAAGCGATGTTAGCTGCAGATAGAGAGAAGGTAGAACTTATTACCCAAGAAAATATTGAATATGCAACTGCAACAACTACCATCTCTAATGGTGCTGTTAGTGCTATTACCGTTACCAATCCTGGTTTTGGATACACTGCTGCTCCAATAGTTACTGTTCAAAAACCATTTGATGTTGTAGGAGTTGCAACTGCTGCTACTGCTACTGCTACTATTGGGGCAGGTGGAACTGTTACTGGTATTTCTGTTGGTATGGGTGGAACTGGTTACATATTTGGACCGTTAACTTCTCTTAGTATTGCTCAGAATGGTATTGGATTCCCATTCTTAGATGCTTCAACCAATGTAATGTTGGGTGCTAAATTAAATAGTGTAACTGGATCTGGTAGAGGTGCATCTGTTAATATTGATATTAGCACTTTAAATTATGAAGTATCTGCTATATCAATTGTTGAAGGTGGAACTGGTTATCAACCAGGTGATACATTATCTGTTGATGTATATGATAACGTTGGATTAGGAACTACTAATAGAAGATGGGCACTTACAACTCCAATTAAATTTACTGTTGGTGCTATTAGTGGACCTGAAGTTATGATTGCTCCACCAACAAGAAAAGTTGAAGATGTGCCAAAATCAACTGTTGAAGGTGATTATGGAATAATTGTTGGTATTGGTACAACTACCATTGTCGGTGTTGCATCAACTGGAATTACCTTTGATTTCTATATACCTCAGGATTCTAAATTAAAATCTGGATTCTCTTTAGTACAGAGTGGAATTCAAACTGGATATCTATTCAATGTTACAGGAACAGGTGTCAATGGTCCTTTAACAACACTAAGAGCAGATAATTCTGTTCTTGGAATTGGCACTACTTGTATGGATGCAACTTTTGAAGTTGCTCACTACTCTCATAATACTAGGTTCATTCCACCCGAAATAAGTGGAACTTCTGTTGGTATTGCAACTACGGTTACAACTGTTGTTGCTAAGATTGCTAACTTTACAAATGTAGTTGGATACGGTACAACTGCAAGTTATGGTGATTATACTTGGGGTAAAGTTAATCTAACTATCAGATTAGGAACAAAACAAATATTTGAAGCAGTTCATGGAACCAGTCAGTCTGGTATTGGATCTAACCCAGTTATAAGAAGAAAAAATCCACTTCGTTATAAGGGTTATATTATTTCATAATAAATAAAACATAGCAAATCTTAAATTCTAAAAATGGCTGCGATTATAACTGATCAGTTGAGAATTAAGAATGCGAGAACGTTTATAGATAAGATTCGTTCCTCGACAGATTCTTACTATACCTTCATAGGTCTCCCAAATGCTGTAGAAAACAAATCCGACTGGGATAGTAGTCCTCCTGCTCCTAGGGATTGTTTTGATGACGAAAACTTCTATTGGGACACTATGATCGCAATGAAGAAGATTTCTGCTGATGATATTAGACCTGTTGTTCGCAAATTAGGTTGGGCATCTGCAACAATCTATGACATGTATAGACATGACATAAACAGGAATAATCTATCAGATTCCTCAAATAAGACTAGTTTATATTCTTCTAACTTTTATGTTGTAAATAGTGAATTTAGAGTTTATATTTGTTTGCATAATGGTATTGATCCAGAAAACCCAAATGGTAAACCATCTCTAGATGAACCAAAATTCACTGATTTAGAACCTCGTGTTGCTGGTACTTCTGGTGATGGATACATTTGGAAGTATCTTTATACCATTAGTCCTAGTGATATTATTAAATTTGACTCTCTTAACTTTATTCCTCTTCCTGTAGATTGGGAGACAAACAGTGATTTTACACCTATTAGGAATAACGCTAAAACAAGTGGTCAAATAAAGGTTGCTACTATTGCTAATAGGGGATATCTTGTTGGTCCTGCTAACACGACATATACAAGGGTTCCAATTAAAGGTGATGGATATGGTGCTGAATGTACTATTGTTATAAACAACGACTCTAAAGTAGAATCAATTACTATCTCAAATGGTGGTAGTGGTTATACTTATGGATCAGTTGATTTAGTTGCAGGTAATGTTCCTGTTGGTAATACTACACCAATCTTTAATATTATTATTCCTCCAGCAGGAGGTCATGGATATGACGTTTACAGAGAGTTGGGTGCATCAAACGTACTAATCTTCTCTAGAATTGAAAATGACGATTCAAACCCAGACTTTGTTACAGGAACAAAGGTTGCTAGAATTGGAATTGTTGAAAATCCACAAGCATTTGAATCTACTTCTGTAATTACAGATGATAGAGCGAGTGCTGTTAATGGAATAATTTTAAAAGGATTATCTCCAAATGATGATGACTATAAAACTACAACTTTTGAATCAAATTCATATATTACTCAGCAAGTTGGAACTGGACAAACTGCTGTAGGAAGAGTTGTATCTTATGATAAAACTACAGGTGTTCTTAGATATTGGCAGGATAGATCTTTAGTTGGATTTAATACTGACGGTACGCAAAAGACATCTCCTACATTTGGATATGGACTAAACGATTTTACAGGAACTACTGCTACTGGTGGTAACTTGAAGATTGTAGGTGGTACGAAAGACTTATATATAGACAACGGATTCGGATCAATCAGTAATCCTGGTATAAGTACCGTCATAAATAATAAAACATATTACTTGGGTCAAACATTTATTAAAGGTGTAGCGAACCCAGAGGTTGAAAAGTACAGTGGTACTATCCTCTATGTTGACAATAGACCTTCTATTACTAGGTCTGCTAATCAACGAGAAGACATTAAAGTCATTTTGCAATTCTAAGGGAATCATTTAAAAGATATGGCACAAGAAACTAATCTCAATGTATCGCCTTATTTTGACGATTTTGATGCAGAGAAGAATTTCCATAAGGTATTATTCAAGCCAGGATTGCCAATTCAGGCTAGGGAATTAACAACATTACAGTCGATCCTTCAAAATCAGGTAGAGCAAGTAGGAACTCACCTGTTTAAGGAAGGATCTTGTGTTATTCCAGGTCAAATAAACTATAACAACAACTTGTTTGCTGTTGAAGTTGAAGAGAGTTTTTTAGGTACAAACGTATTAGACTATTGTAGTAATTTAATAAATGAGGTAGTTAGTGGATCTAATTCTGGTGTAAAAGCCAAGATTATAGATTATATGGAGCCATTTTTCTCTCCAAGAGGATATGTCACTTTATTCATAAGTTATCTTGGGTCTGGTATTAATGATAAAGATGTTTTTGATGATAATGAGACTTTACTACTTAAAGAAAATGTAGTAGCTGAAGTAGCACAGATAACCTTACAGGCAGGACAAGGTTGTGCTAAAACTGCTCCTACTAATTCTACATCAATTGGATCTGCAGTATTCATATCTGAGGGTGTATATTTTATAAGAGGACAGTTTGTAAGAGTCGAAGATGAAATGTTGGTTCTTGATCCTCATGATGAGAATCCAACATATAGAGTTGGTTTAGAGATTACAGAAGAGATAATTACTTCAAGTAAAGATCAGTCTTTAACTGATAATGCTAAAGGATTTAATAACTTTGCTGCTCCTGGTGCAGATAGATTAAAGATTAGTGTAAAATTAGGTAAGAGACCTTTAGAGTCTGACAAGAATGAGAACTTTGTTGAGTTGATGGTTATCAATGGAGGTTCAGTATCTCATATTGATGATAAGATTAAGTATAATGAACTTGGAAATGAATTAGCAAGAAGAACATATAGTCATGCTGGTGATTTTTATGTAAAACCATTTACAATTTCTGCAAAAGAGTCATTAAATGACAACAAGGGTAATAATGGTGTATTCGGTATAAATCAATTAACTTATGGTAATAGCACACCAAGTCCAGATTTAGGTACATATAAAATATCTCCAGGTAAAGCATTTATTAAAGGATTTGAAGTTCCTGTAAGAAATGTTGTATATCTAGATTTTGAGAAGACAAGAGTCAAAAAGGTATTAAAAAATCAAGCAGTAAACTACTATACAGGACCAACTCTAACTGTTAATAGAGCATATGGTTGTCCTAGAATAGGATTTACAACAACTTCTAGTATTAGTCTTAGAGACTCTAGAATTGGTGCTGATAATCATGTTGCATCAGGTAAAGAGATTGGTGTTGCTAGAGAATATGACTATGCATTAGAGTCTGGATCATATTCTTCAGCACTTCCAGCAACTAATGAGTTTGATGTAACACTTTATGATATTCAACCATATACTGAGATAACAGTAAACCAAGCAGTAACTTTAACTGTACCTACTTTTATTAAAGGTAAGTCTAGTGGTTCAACAGCACACTTAAGGTTTGGGACTACTACTGGGATTATAACTGCATATAACTCAAGTGGAACATTTACACCAGGTGAAAAATTAATCTTTAATGGTGTAGATAATAATAGAATTGCAACAGCAATAACAGCACATTCTATAGGTGCAGTTGAGTCTATTCATAGTTCAGTTGGTGTTGGTACATTTAATGCTGATGTTAAACCATTTACAAAGATTGCTTACGGTAATGTAAACATTACTCCTAAGTCAGGATCAGCACCTGGAATATCAACAGTTACAGTTCCTAATGGTGGTTTTAGGAATAAAGTAAAAGCAGGTGATTTAGTATCATTTACTAATCCTTTATTAGGTGGAACAACAGTTAAGACATTTGCTGTAGTTGATAGTTATACTGATGATAATAATATTATTATTGCAGGTGTAACTACGGTTGCAGGTGTTTGTGACGGTGGTCTTCCTGCTGCAGCAGCTCAACCAGTTGATTTTGAATTAATTGGATCTAAGTTCCAATCATCTACAGATAATAGTCTTTACACACCACTACCTAAATCATGGATTGCTAATGTTGATTTAACAGAGTCTAATATAACAATTAGAAAAGAATATGATGTAACTATTACTGCTAATGCTACTAATACTATACAAGCAGGACAGAATGAAACATTCTTAGCATATGATGAAGAAAGATATGTTTTAACTAATGATGCAGGTGTTACTGAAGAATTAACACCAGATAAATTACGTTTTACAAATGGTGGTAGAGAATTAAGAATATTTGGATTATCTGCTACTGCAGGATCTGCAAGATTAGTTGCTACTCTTAATAAAATTAATATTAAGAATAAAGTTAAAAATAGAATAAGAACTAACTCAATTATTGTTAATAAGTCTAAATTAGTAACTTCTGGTGTTGGTACAACCTCATTAAATGATGGATTAACTTATGGTAATTATGGTTATGGTTTAAGAGTTCAGGATACTGATATTTGTCTTGGAGAACCAGATGTAACTAAAGTTTATGGTGTATTTGAGTCTGGTGGTATTGCAGATCCATTAATTCCATCTGTTACTGTATTCAACATGAATGGTCCAACTGGACGTGTTGATGACTTAATTGCTGGTGAAGAATTTGTTGGTAAAACAACAGGTGCAATAGGTCTTTATATTGAAAGAATTAACAGTGCCAAAGCAGCATTTGTATACTTAAGTGATTTAAGATTTGAATTAAATGAGCAAATTGAATTTGTTGAGAGTGGTATAGTTGCTACTATTAATGATTTTGATCCTGGTGACAATAATATTATGGATAGATTTAGTTTAGATAGTGGACAAAGAGAAACTATTTGTGACTATGCTCGTCTTATTAGAAAACCTAATTCTAAAGATCCTAGGAAAAAATTAAGAGTTATTTTTGAATCTGCAGAATATGCATCTACTGATGATGGTGATATAACAACTGTTTCATCATATGATCAAATTGATTATTGTGTATTACCTGATGTCAAAGAAGGTACAAGATTAAGTGATATTATTGATATTAGACCAAGAGTAACTAATTTTGATTTAAATTCAACTGCGGTATCTCCATTTGAATTTAATGCAAGAGTATTTTCTGATGCTACAAACTCCGCTAAGAATATTTTAGCATCTGATGAGTCAATTAATATTCAATATTCATACTATCAACCAAGAATTGATAGAATATATTTAACTAAGAATGGTCAATTCCAATTAATTAAAGGTATTCCTGCTGATACACCAGTTCCACCTATTCCCATTGAGGATGCATTGGAAGTTGCTTTATGTAAATTACCTCCATATATTTGTAATACTGAGAACATAGAAGTATTACTTAAGTCTCATAAGAGATATAGGATGCAAGATATTGCATTATTGGAAGATAGAATCCAGAACTTAGAGTACTATACTGCACTCTCTCTTCTAGAGTCTAATACTGAGAGTCTGTTTATTCCTGATAATGCTGGTTTAACACGATTTAAATCTGGTATTTACGTTGATAACTTCTCAGGAACTGCAACTCAATTAAAACTTGGTAAGGTAACTAATAGTGTTGACCCATCAAATCTTGAATTAAGACCAACACACTATACAACTGAAGTTGATTTATTGCTTGGTTCTAGATCTTTAATTGGTATAGGAACAACTGCTTCAGCAACTGCTGATCCTAGATTTGTTACTGACTTGATAGGAAATGGTATTAAGAGAACTGGTCAATTATTAACCCTAGATTATCAAGATGCACCAAGAATTGTACAGGGATTTGCTACTAGAGTTGAGAATGTTACTCCTTATCTTGTAACTACTTACACAGGTAACATTGTACTATTCCCATCATCTGATATATGGATAGACCAAGTTAGACTTCAACCACAAAGAATTGAAGTTGACAACTATACTCAAACCCGTAGACAGTTAGAATTTGATGGATATGATCCACAAACTGGTTTAGGACCTGTTAGATGGGGTACATGGAATACTACATGGACTGGATCTAGTTCTACTAACACTTCTAATAGAATACAAACAGGATCTAGTTCTAGAAATAATGGAAGTCAGATTGTAACTACAAACTCATTCCAGACTACAACTACTACAACTACTACTAGAACTGGTACATCAACCAGAGCAGGTGAAAGACTTAGAATTAGTGAGCAAACAGATACTGTAAATGAAGGAGACAAGGTAGTAAGTACCTCAGTCATCGCATTTATGAGGTCTAGAAACATAGAATTTACAGGACGTAAGTTCAAACCATTAACAAGACTTTATGGATTCTTTGATGGTCAAGATGTAAATGCATTTGTTGTACCAAAATTAATCGAAGTTAAGATGATTAGTGGTACATTTACTGTTGGTCAACTTGTTAACGGAACAATGGCTGCAGGTACAGTTACAGCAACTAATGCAGCAACTCCTAGAGTATCATTTAGAGTAGCAACATCTAACCATAAGTTAGGACCAATTGCTTCACCAACTGACGTGTTTACAACAAGTCCTTATGATGAGTCATATACAGTTCCTGCAACTTATTCAAGTTCTTCAGTTCTTGTTAACGTAGATACAGTATCACTAGCAGACCAAACACAGGGTCTTTATAGTGGTTTTATAAGAGCAGGAATGAGACTTAGAAGTGCTACTGGTGAAGCAGAAATTACTAATATAAGATTATTCAGTGATCATGTAGGAACAGTTCTTGGATCATTCTTCATTCCTAATCCAAATATTACTTCTAACCCATCATTTGAAGTTGGAACTAAGTTATTCAGATTAACAAGTAATGCTACTAATAGTACTATTGGTGGAATGACTGGAACATTTGGTGAAGAGTCATACTTTGCTCAAGGTACAATTAATAATATGCAGGAGACTATCAGATCTACTAGAAGACCTAGGTTTGATGTACAAAATGCTTCTGAAACTCGTGCTGCTACAGATGTTACATCTACACAATCAGTAAGTACAAGTAATGAGACAACGAGAGTACCATTACCACCTCCACCTCCACCTCCCCCACCACCCCCTACGCCACCACCAAGGCCACCAGTACAGCCACCACCTAGACCTAGACCACCGATACTAATAATTACGGTTCCACCACCTAGACCACCTAGGCCAGTACCACCCCCTCCTCCACCTCCACCACCCCCAATCCCAACACCACCCCCAACGCCTCCTAGGAGACCAGCAAGGGGCGGTAAAGATCCTCTTGCACAGTCATTCTCTGTTCAAAATGATGCTGGATTCTTTGTAACTCAAGTAGACATCTTCTTTAGAACAAAAGATCCACTGCTACCTGTAACGGTACAGTTGAGACCGATGGTTGCTGGTGTTCCTTCAGAAGAGGTTTATCCTTTTGGTGAAACAATTGTAGAGGCAAAAGACATTTTTGAGTCAGCAGATGCTGGAACACCTACTACGGTTAAGTTCCCATCACCTGTTTACTTAGAACCTAAGACAGACCATTGTATCGTTTTACTATCACAGTCTAACGAATATACAGTTTGGATCTCCAGAATGGGTGAAGTTGACATTACAACTCTTCTGCAACCAGAATCTAGACAGGTTGTTGTATCCGCACAACCAAGTCTTGGATCTCTATTCAAGTCGCAGAATGGTTCAACATGGAACCCAAGTCAATATGAAGATCTTAAGTTTAGTCTTTACCATGCTGACTTTACTTCAAACTCTGGAACAATATCATTCTACAACCCAGAACTAGCAAAAGGTAATAACCAAATTGCTACTTTGGTTAAAGATTCTCTAGAATTTAATTCTAAGAAACTTATTGTAACAACAGATGATCTTGTAAACACAAGTGGTTTAGTTCTTGGAAATACAGTTATTCAGAAAAATGCTAATGCATCTGCAAATTATGTTGGTGCTGGTGGTTCTGCAACTGGTGATCTAAGTATTATTAATGCTGGTATTGGATACACACCTACTAATGGTTCTCAGTTTACCTTTACTGGTGTATCTTTAGACTCCTTTAGTGGAAATGGTAAGAATGCAACTGCAGACATTACAGTTGGTACATCTAACGGTGTAAATGGTGTTGCTATTGCTGCAACCATTAATGCTGGTGGATCTGGATATCAAGTTGGTGATGTTCTATCAATACCTACAATTGGTAATGATCAGTTGGGTAGAAACATGCAACTATCATTAGGTGCAGTTACTGGAATTAATGAATTAATTCTAGATGATATTCAAGGTGACTTTGAAATTAGTAGTACAAAACCACTTCAATATGTTAGTCCTTCTACGGGAATTACCACTATGGTATCCGTTGGATTTGGTTCTGATGTAAACATTAGTGATTATGCACTAAGTACTTTAGAAGAAGATGGTATGCATATTAAAGTGAACCATAAGAACCACGGTATGCATCAAGACACTAACAAAGTTATTATTGCTGATGTACAGTCTGATACTAAAATAACTACTCTGTCCGCAGAGTACTCAAATTCTAGTTCTGCTGCTATTGGTATTGCTAATACTTCAGGATTTGAATCCTTTGAGAATGTTGGTGTTGCTGCTACTAACCCTGGCTATATTAGGGTTAATGATGAAATCATCTCCTACACTGGAATTGCTGCTGGTCAGTTAACAGGAATTACTAGATCTATTGATCAAACAACTCCGTTTACTTATCCATCTAAAACACCAGTTGAGAAGTATGAGATTAATGGAATATCCTTAAGACGTATCAACAAGACACATGATCTTCAAGATGCTACTCCTGCAAGATCTATTACTCTTGATTCTTACTTCATTAAGATCAACCCATCTCTTGATGGAACAGATCGTAGTACTGGAATTGGATTCCCTAAATTGTTTATCAATGAATCCAAGTCTGCTGGTGGTGAAGAGATGCATGCAACTCAAAACATCCAGTTTGAAGCAATAAGACCTGTTGTTCAAACAATGGTTCTACCAGATACTAATATTAAGGCAGAGATGAAGAATACTACTGCCACAAGTATTGATGGTATTGAACAGTCCTTTGTTGAGACTGAAGCAACTCCAATCAATATTGAAGAAGATACTTACCTTGATGCACCTAGAATGATTGCCTCACGAGTCAATGAACTTGAGCGTTTAGACAGTCGTCCTGGTAACAAGTCTATGGAAGTAACATTTACATTATCTTCCTCAGATAGCGATATCTCTCCAGTCATTGACTTGGATAGAGTTGGTATGGTTCTTATTAGTAACAGAGTTAATGCTCCAATTACCGATTATGCTGGTGATTCTAGAGCATCGACAATCGTAGAAGATCCAACAGCGTTCATCTATGCTAATAAACCAATTACACTAGAAAATTCTGCTACTTCGATTAAAGTCTTGATGGCAGCATATACTAATACTTCTAGTGATCTGAGATGCTTCTATTCAATATCAAATGATTTAGAATCAGACCCAATTTACTATCCATTCCCTGGATATGATAATTTGGATGTCAATGGTGCAATCAAAGATATTGCTAAGAACAGTGGACTACCTGATAAGAAAATTCCTAAGACGGATGTTCTTGCTCATGGTAGTGATGATCTTCCGTTCACAGATTATGAATTTAGTGTTGACGATCTTCCTGAGTTTAGATACTTCAGTATTAAGATTGTTGGAACTGGAACAGATCAAGCATATCCACCAAGGATACGTGACTTAAGGGCAATTGCATTAGCGTAATTATGTACAATCCACGTTTTTTAAAGGTTGAAGGTCATAGTTATCTCGTAAGGGATACTAAGACCAATGCCATTATCAATAACGATAAAAAAGGACATGAACAATACCTTGCCCTAAAGAGAGCAAAATCAAAAGAGATAGACAAAGTACAAACCCTTGAACAAGATATTCAAGGGCTTAAGTCTGATCTAAGTGATATAAAATCTATGTTAGGACAATTGTTAGATAAGTAAAATGGCAAAACCAACCAGTCGTCAAGGATTAATAGATTATTGTAGGAGACAACTTGGTTCTCCTGTATTGGAAATCAACGTTGCAGAAGAACAGATCGACGATCTGGTAGATGATGCTATTCAATTATTCCATGAACGTCATTTTGATGGTACTACTCAAGCATTCTTGAAGTATAAAATAACTCAAGAAGATATTGATAGGGGTACTGTTGAGTATCCACATGAAGGAGGTAAAGTTGGTATTGCTACTACTTCTGTAACAGATAATATTCCTGGTCAAGGGAATGTAACTTTTAATTGGTATGAGAATGGTAATTATATAAAAGTCCCACCCTCAGTTATGGGTGTATCAAAGATTTTTAAATTTGAAGGTGGTGGTGGACTTTCTGCTGGAATGTTCAGTATCAAGTATCAGTTATTTTTAAATGACATTTATTATTTGGGATCAACTGAATTACTAACATATTCAATGACCAAGAGTTATCTTGAAGATTTGGATTGGTTATTATCAACTCAAAAACAAATAAGATATAATCAGAGAGAAGATAGACTTTATCTTGATATTGATTGGAGAACACAGGTTCCAGGTAACTATTTAATTTTAGATTGTTATAGGGCACTTGATCCTGCTACTTCTGATCAAATTTGGAATGATAGATTTTTAAAACCTTATTTGACTGCATTAATCAAGAAGCAATGGGGTATAAATTTAAGCAAATTCCAAGGAGTCAAATTACCAGGTGGTATTGAGATGAATGGAAGACAAATACAAGACGATGGGCAAAGAGAAATAGACGCTATTATTGAAAAGATGTCTTCTACTCACGAATTGCCACCGTTGGATATGATAGGTTAAGATCATGGCACTTAACCCATTTTTCCTACACGGATCTAAAGGAGAACAGAATCTTGTTCAGGATTTAATAAATGAACAACTGAAGATGTTTGGTGTGGAAGTTTATTATATACCAAGAATTTTTGGTAATGAAAAATCCGTGATGGAAGAGGTATCTAGATCAAACTTTGCTAATGCTATCCCCATAGAAGGATATGTTGAGACTTTTGATGGATACTCTGGAGCAGGAACACTTCTATCTAAGTTCGGTGTTCAAGAGTTAGATGATCTAACATTGATTATCTCTAGAGAGAGATATGAAGAAGAAATACAAAAACGTATAGAACCATTAAAGGGAGTTAAGTTAGCATCTCGTCCTAAAGAGGGTGATTTAATATACTTCCCATTAGGTGATAGATTGTTTGAGATTAAGTATGTTGAACATGAAAAACCATTCTATCAATTAAAGAAGAATTATGTTTATGAATTAAGATGTGAACTCTTCATATACAACGACGAAGAGGTAGATACTGGAATAGACTTTATTGATGATAACGTAGAAGAAGAAGGTTATATTCAATCATTTACTCTTGCTGGAATAGCAACACAAGCAACTGCTGTAACAACTTTAGTTGATGGTGGTGTACGCAATATTATGATATCTAGAAGAGGTTCTGGATATACTCAAGCACCTCAAGTTGCATTCTCTTCTGCTCCTATAGGAGGACAAACTGCAGTTGGTGTAGCGTCAATGATATCGGGACTTGTAGATTTTTGTGAACCAAATGAAGATCTATCAAGAGTTCAAGCAGTTGATCTAACAAATCCAGGTTCTGGATATACTGTTGCACCTAGAGTTGGTTTTATGACTGATACTGGAAGTGGAGCATATGGTGTAGCAAATATTGCTGACGGTGTTTGTGGTATCATTACCATCACTAATGGTGGTGGTGGATATATTGGAATACCAACGGTAGCATTTGCACCTGATGGATATAGTGGTATTGGTAGTACAACTATACCAGCGGTAGTGCATGCTGTTGTGTCTGCTGCAGGTTCAGTTACAGCACTTGTTTACGAATCTTGTGGTGGGTACTATACTGATGTTCCAGAGATATTAATTGCACCACCAGTACAGACTGGAGGAACTGGTTCATTTAATAGAGGAGAAGATATAGTTGGTACGGCAAGTAGTGCAACTGCACAAGTTAAGACTTGGAATGCTGTAACTAGAGAGTTACGAGTAGGGCAGATTGTTGGAACCTTCCAAAAAGGTGAATATGTTGTCGGACAAGAGACTTCTACAAAGTTTGCTATAAGTGATCTAAATAGTGATGATAATCCAGATTCTGGATTTGCTCAGAACACTACGATAGAGTCTGAGGCAGATAATCTTTTAGATTTTAGCGAAAGTAACCCATTTGGAAATGTATAATTATGTTTGACCATTTTTACCATCAAATTTTTAGAAAGACTGTAATTGCTTTTGGAACCCTTTTTAACGGGATCACTATCCATAGGGATGGTGCTGCTCCTAATGATCCATCTGCTATTATTAAGGTTCCTTTAGCGTATGGGCCAACACAAAAGTTTTTAGCAAGGATCGAACAGCAACCAGAACTGAATAAACCAGTATCTATGAGTTTGCCTAGGATGTCCTTTGAGTTTACTGGTATTGAATATGATACTAGTAGAAAATTAGGTGCTACTCAAACATTTACTACTTCTATCAAAACTGATAAAAAAGATGTTCGTAAGGTTTACATGCCAGTTCCTTACAATATGACATTTGAGTTAAATATAATGACTCTTTTGAATGATGATGCTTTACAGATTGTAGAACAGATACTTCCATATTTTCAACCAAATTATACAGTTACTATTGACTTAGTAGAGAGTATTGGAGAGAAGAAAGATATACCGATTACTTTAGAGAATGTTGGTTTTGAAGATAATTATGAAGGAGACTATACAGAGAGACGAGTTCTTCTTTATAAGTTAAACTTTAGTGCTAAGACATATCTGTTCGGACCAGTTCCAGTTGCACCAAAAGATCTTATCAAAAAAGTATCTGTTGGTATTACACCTGGAGAAAGAAGTGCAGCATATGGTTCAGGTCGTCAGATTACATATGCTACACCAGTTGCTACGAAGAATTACACTGGAGATGTTATTGCAAATCTAGCAGAAGATGTTCTTGCAAGTGCTACTGTTATACCAGTAGATGATCCTACAGGATTATCAGCACTAACATTTATTGATATTAATAACGAGACAATGTATATTGAATCTATTACTGGTAATAAGTTAAGTGTAAAACGTGCTTCTTATAATACAACTGCTATTGAACATGTTCGTGGTAGTGATGTTAAGGGAATAACGTCTGCTGATAATGCACTAATAGAAGGTGGTGATGATTTTGGATTTAGTGGAAACTAATTATGAAAGACAAATTTGAAGATCTAAATGATACTTTTGATATTACACCTGCAGAACCTGTAGAATCTGAAGTAGTAAAAGAACCTAAGAAACCTGAGAAAGTCTCTAAATCAAAAGAGATTGATATTGATAAGGATTATGAGTATACACGTGGCAATCTTTACAGTATTATAGAGAAGGGCCAAGAGGCACTTGATAGTGCATTAGAGATTGCTGTAGATCAGGGTCAAGCAAGAGCATTTGAAGTTGTAGGTCAACTTATTAAGTCTGTTGCAGATACCACAGATAAATTAATGGATCTCCAGAAGAAGATAAAAGAAGTAGAAGAAGACAATAGTAAAGGTCCAACTAATGTCACTAATGCAATGTTCTTTGGTTCGACAGCAGAACTATCTAAGTTGCTAAAGAAAAATAGAACTGAGAAAGAAGATAAATAGAAAAAAACTGCGTTTAAAATGACGAGTTTTGCAATTGACAAAAAATCTCATAAAGCTGCTTCTAAACAGTCTAAGATTAGGAACATGACTAAATCGTCTAATCCTAATGAAGTTTCTGTGGCGAAAAGCAAACTGAAGTCTAAAATTGAATTACCTCCTAATCCACAGATTGAGGGGTTAAGAATTGTAGACTTAATTATTACTGAGATTGAAGAGGCTCACATGAATAAATCATGTGGTAAGGGTCAGTATTATTGTTATACTGATAAAAAATGCAAGAAGGTTCCTAAAGGTTCACATATGAATTCTAAAGGTCGTCTTGTACCAGATGACCCTGAAGGTGATCAAGAGGATGGTGGAGATCAAGCAATTGATCCAGGTGGAATGAGCACTGAAAACGTAGTACTTCATACCGCTGATGGTAAGAAGTTTGCTGAGATTATTGATTTAATCAGACCAGAAGATGTTATGCCTAAAATGCATGCTTCTGATCAATGGATTGGTGAAGAGGATAATTATTCTCAAAAGGATAAGGAACTCAAAGCAACTAAGTCAGCAAGAGATCATAGACATAAGACTATTCATAAGTCTACAAATACTCAAGGTAATGTAGATGTTAATGAATATGCTCTTGATGATAAGAGAATGGCAAATGTTCAGAAGCAAAAAGCAAATGCTGCTTCATCTGTTCAAAAGTCACAAGCATCTCAATCAGCATCAAGAAAACAATTTGCACAAGCTGCTGCTAAACAAGCAAAAGCAAAAGCAAAGGCAAAAGAGAGAAAAGACATCTCTAAAGAGATAGATCGGAAACTAGGAATAGATGAAGATGCAGTCTCTAAAAAACAGCAAAGATTTTTTGGTATGGTTCGTGCAGCACAAAAGGGTGAGGGTGCTTCTTCTCCTGAAGTAGCAAAAGTTGCAAGTGAAATTGGTAAAGGAGATGCAAAGGATTTTGCATCTACAAAGCACAAAGGTTTACCTGAGAAGAAAACTAAAAAGGAGGAACTCCAAATGACAGTTGATGAAGCAGTAAGGCTCCCATCAGAATTCGGTAATCTCATCATGGTTGGTGTGAACTGGAGAGGTAAGATGTATAACATTAAGATGTTCTTCCCTCAGCCAACTATGCCAACGAGGAAGGATGTTCAAGATGAAGTAGTTAAGGTATATCCTGGTTGTCAAGTTCAATACTTCGATAAGTATGAATTGCCAAGTAATATGGCACAATTTGATAATGATCAGAACCCAATCATTAAGGTGCAAAAAGAAGGAAAAAGATGGCAAGACGATGATGGTGATGGTAAGTGGTATGAAAAGAGTGATGTAGATGGTAAGATTAGTAAAAGAGAAAAGAAAGCAAAAAACCATAACTGTGCATCAAAGGTA
>Ga0163180_10000921_pt1 | contig 16795 bp, 13 predicted proteins | sample AtlANTMetagenome_2_FD_109647 | JGI IMG/M metagenome (GOLD analysis project Ga0163180, IMG submission 109647) | Marine eukaryotic phytoplankton communities from the Atlantic Ocean - Atlantic ANT 4 Metagenome | ecosystem: Environmental > Aquatic > Marine > Oceanic | place: North Atlantic Ocean...
CAGGGAATTGTTGCAGCATGTGGGGAACGTGCTCACTACGGTGCCGGAAGGATTCAAGTTGCATCCGACTCTGGCCAAGCGTTTCATGCCACGGCGGGTAGAGGCGCTCAAGAACGGAGGCCCTTTTGACTGGGCCTTTGCTGAGTCGTTGGCCTGGGGGACTCTTCTGAAAGAAGGGTATCCGGTGCGTCTTTCCGGTCAGGACAGTCGTCGGGGAACCTTCAGTCAGCGCCATGCGGTATTCTATGATTACGAGAACCGGGAACGTCACATCCCCCTCCATCATATCGATCCTGAGCAGGCCAAGTTCTGTGTCTACAACAGTCTCCTGTCGGAAGTCGCGGTGCTTGGCTTTGACTATGGTTATTCACTTGGTTGCCCCCAGATGCTCATCATGTGGGAAGCACAGTTCGGGGATTTTGCCAATGGAGCACAGGTGATCATTGATCAGTTCATATCCTCTGCCGAATCCAAATGGCAGACTCCCAGCAGTATAGTCATGCTTCTTCCGCATGGCTACGAGGGCATGGGACCGGAGCACAGTAGTGCCCGCCTGGAGCGATTTCTCCAGCTTTGTGCGGAGAAAAACATGACGGTAGCGAATCTCACTACTCCGGCACAGTATTTTCATGCCTTGCGAAGGCAGAAGCACCGTGGGTTTCTGAAGCCGTTGGTGCTGATGACTCCCAAGAGCCTTCTTAGCAGGCCGGAGGCGGTTTCTCATGAACAGGAGTTCCTGGAAGGCGAATCCTTCCGCGAGGTCCTGGCGGATCCCCAGATTGACGAAGCCATGCGCGATAGTATTGAACGGGTGGTTTTCTGTTCAGGGAAAGTCTACTATGACCTGCTACAATACCGAAAAGAGCAGGAGATTGATAATGCTGCGATTATCCGTGTAGAGCAGCTCTATCCCTTCCATCGCGAAATGATTGAGGCGACCATAGCCCCCTTCAGAAGGGCGACCAAATTCGTCTGGTGCCAGGAGGAGCCACTGAATATGGGAGCTTGGTCATATATCTGGACCCGCCTTGAAAAGTGCGTTGGGTCTCACCACGTTCGTTACGCTGGCCGCAACCGGGCCTCCAGTCCGGCTGCGGGGTCGAAGGCCATGCACCTGAGAGAGCAGAAGAAGCTCGTGGAGAAGGCTTTTTCTGTCTAAGAAACATTTCTCCCTACCGATTCACTCTACGAATGGTGCACGAAGTCAAGATTCCCGCCGCCGGCGAGTCCATCAACTCGGCAACAGTAGGGCAGTGGCATAAGGCCGATGGTGAGACGGTTACAAAAGGTGAAATCCTGGCCACGATTGAAACCGACAAGGTTTCCAGCGAGCTCGAATCACCGGTAGAAGGGGTGATAAGGATTTTAGTGACGGAGGGTGAGGAGGTCGCGATCGGGGCGATAATTGCAGAGATTACCGAAGGAGAAGAGGCCGGCTCAGAGGAGTCTCCGGCTGGGGGCGAGTCGAAAAGAAGAGAGAAAGAGGGGGAGGATACCCGTAATGAGCCTGATTCTCTGGCCGCGCCTGCGGGAACTGATCCGCCTTCCTTCGGGTTCACAACTCTGGATGACGAACAGGATGTCATCGCAATCAGGGTTCCCTCGGCGGGAGAGTCAATCGCCTCGGCAACAATCGCGCAGTGGCATAAACGGGATGGAGAGGGAGTTCGGAAAGGGGAGACTCTGGTTACCCTGGAAACGGACAAGGTTTCCGCGGAGATTGATGCTGAGGATGATGGAGTGCTTAATATCCTTTCGCCGGAAGGAATAGAGGTTTCGATCGGAGCCGTGATCGGGACCCTGATGGTGGGTGTGGTTCCCCCTGAGCAAGAGGAGCTTCAGGTCCCTGGACAGGCAACGGAAAAGGTGGTCTCTCCGGTTTCCGTTCCTTCTCCCGAGAGTAGCGATCCTTCGCCTCGTGTAGATCCGGGTCCCGCTTCTTCAGCAGCCGCGGCTCTCCGAGCTTCTTCGCTGATTGGAGAAGATCAAATGCCTTCACCCGGGCCGGATATTAAAGCTCCCGTGCACCTGGAGGGTGTATCAACCGGAGAGGATCGGACTTCTCGCCGCCGGATGAGTTCCCTGCGGAGAAAGATCGCTACCCAGTTGGTTAATGCCCAGCAGACCGCCGCTATTCTGACGACCTTTAACGAGGTCGACATGTCAGCAGTAATCGGATTGCGCAAGACCGTGCAGGAGAGCTTCATGGAGAAATACGGGGTAAAACTCGGGTTCATGTCGCTCTTCGTAAAAGCCGTAGTGCATGCCCTGCATGAGGTGCCCTCCCTGAACGGGCGCATTGAAGGAGAGGAGATTATCGAGAACCACTTTTATGATATCGGAATAGCGGTAGGCACGGAGAAGGGCCTTGTAGTGCCGGTGGTGCGTAATGCGGACAGGAAGGATTGCCCGGAAATTGAGCAGGACATTCGTGACTATTCCGATCGGGCGAGAGAGGGAAAGATTCAGCTTGAGGATTTGCGAGGGGGTGTTTTTACCATCTCAAATGGAGGGATTTATGGATCTCTTCTTAGCACGCCCATTCTCAATCCTCCCCAGAGTGGGATTTTGGGTATGCACACCATTCAGGATCGTCCGGTGGCAGTTGATGGGAAGGTTGAGATCCGCCCTATGATGTATATTGCCCTGAGCTATGATCACCGTCTGGTGGACGGAAAAGAAGCTGTGACCTTCCTCATAAAGATCAAGGAATGCCTGGAGAGCCCTGCCAGTTTGCTCCTTGAGCTCTAAGCTGGGAGCCGGGTTGAGTCCCAGCTGCTATCCATGCTCGTGATTAAGAGAAAAGTTAGAGGTCGAGACCATGGACGATATTTTCCGCTTCCTGAAAGGATTCGCGATGGGAGCCGCTAATGTGATTCCCGGAGTCTCAGGCGGGACAATTGCCTTTATCACCGGGGTTTATGAGAGGCTCATCGAGTCGATCAAGAAGTTCGATGCCACTACGATCGGGCTACTGGCAAAATTAAGGTTCAAGGAGGCCTGGCAGAGGGTGGACGGGCGCTTTTTGACAGCTCTGGGTATTGGGGTGGTGGTGAGTATTGTGACCATGGCACGTATCCTCGAGTGGGGCTTTGAAAACCATCCCGTGCTGGTCTGGGCCTTTTTCTTTGGACTCATTGCAGCCTCACTTCCTGTTGCAGGGAGGTCCGTAGGGCGCTGGGGATCCCGATCGATTATCGCCATTCTGACCGGAACAGGAATCGTCATTCTAATGGCGTTCATAACCCCGGCATCTGGGAGTGATAATATCTCCTACCTGATGCTTTGTGGAGCAGTAGCGATGTGCAGCATGCTCGTGCCGGGGTTGAGCGGATCGTTCGTTCTGCTCCTGATGGGGAGTTATAAACTTATCATGATTGATGCGGTTAACCAATTCACCAGTGGAGAGGTGGGTGTTGCCCTTGGCATTCTCATGCCATTCGGGGCAGGGGCTCTGATAGGACTCGTGCTGCTGGCCCGGGTGCTCAGCTGGCTTTTCCGGGCCTGGCACGACACGGCGATGGCTCTGGTCACCGGTTTTGTTGCGGGATCGCTGATTCTCATATGGCCCTGGAAGAGAATCATTCGCGATGATGAGGCGAAGGATGCGATTGTGGGCTTTTCAGACTGGGAGCTTCCGGACCCGGGGCTTTCCTCGACATGGATTGCCATCGCCCTGATGATTGCTGGGGCAGGAGTCATAATTATTCTGGAAAAGTCCGCAAGGCGTTCCACCGCCAGGAGTTGAGGAGGGGGGAGATCACTGCGGCGGAGTGAGATTAGGCCTGCAATTTTCTTGACTTTAACTGAACTTTCGGTAAATACTGAAACATATGAAATCCGAGGCAGCCAAACTCAGGGAAGTGAGAGATGGGTTCGTTGCCCAGTGGGGGGTCATGGGGTCCCACTGGGGCATTAATCGGACCATGGCCCAGGTCCATGCTCTCCTGATGACGAGTCCGGATGCAATGAGCACGGACGAGGTGATGGAGGAATTAAGTATCAGTCGCGGAAATGCACATACGAATCTGAAGGAGCTGGTAAACTGGGGGCTGCTTCGCATCGTGATCCGAAAAGGAGAGCGTAAGGAATACTTCGAGGCCGAGTTGGATGTGTGGGAGATCTTCCGGAGGATTGTAGAGGAAAGGAAGCGGCGGGAAATCGACCCGACGCTGGGACTGCTTCAGGAATGTCTCTCGTCAAGCAGGGGAATGAAGAGTGCCGGAGGACGGTCATTTCATGAGCAGATGAAGTCGCTTGAAGAGTTCGTTCGTTTTGCTTCAAAGATGTCCGACAGGGTGGCCGGAATGCCTCACGGGAAGGCGATGCAGCTGGCGATGAAGCTTTTTGGATAGGGAGCAGCATCATCCAGTTTACGTGAAAGTAGCTGTCGTCCATACTGGTGGGGCTGCCTGCAGAAACGCCTTTTTGCGGGTGGTCCTCGGAAAGGATGAGAAGGGGGGTAGAATTAAGGCGGTAATTGCCTTATCCCTTCGGATGATGAAATCCGGGATTTTTTTCCTGGAGTCTGAAAGTGAGGTGCTTCTGGATGCTTCGCGGGGCTTGTTTCCCGTGACAAGACCGACACGGATTTGGCTTTCCATGGTCCTGTTCGGGGAAGTTTCGGCGAATCTCAAGTCGATGGGAGGCAGAGGGGCCAGAAAAAGTGCCTCCTGGGGTAATGAATTCTTTGAGGAGTTGGCCCCCTTGGACTACTCTGGCGGCGGTAGGATGATGGACATCCTTCGCAGAAAGGCTACGTGACTGGACGACGAAATATAGAGATAGGGATCCGGACTCTTCTTATCCTGGCCACTTTGGTGATTGTGATCGCCGGGTTGAAGGCAGCTGAGCGTTTCTTCGTCCCTTTTCTGCTGGCGCTGTTTATCGCTACCGTCAGCTTTCCCATTACCGCGTGGTTGAGGAAGCACAAGGTGCCCCGCTTCTTTGCGGTGATCACAACCGTGCTGGTGGATTTTGCCTTCCTTGCAGGGGTAGTTCTGATCGGAGTCACCCTGATCGGAGAATTGCAGGAGAAGTGGGAGAGCAAGTATCAGGCGCAGAGTACTCAGAAACTGGCACAGACGGAAGACTGGGCCGTGGCGACGATTGTTAAGTGGTCGAATGTTCCGGAGGAGGAAGCGAGGAGGAACGTGCGTGCTTATGTAACTGAAGATCTCACCAAGCAACTCAGCAACATCAAGGTGGAGGATATTGTCGGTCTTGGGACGAACGTAGTAGGGCGAGTCACTGCATTTCTCGGAGCGGCCTTCATTGTTGTGCTGTTTACGGTATTCATGCTTATGGAAGCCCGAATGTTCGGGAGGCGGCTCAGTCTGATTGCTGAGGCTCGAGGTCCAAACTTCGAGCGTATGCTACACGCCGGGAGGGACATCCAGAGGTTCCTGGGCATCAAGACGGTGGTGAGCCTCGCCACGGGATTTCTTGCTGGCTTCCTCTGCTGGGCTGCGGGACTTGATTTCTTTATTCTCTGGGGGATTCTGGCCTGGGCGCTCAATTATATTCCTGTCATGGGATCAATCATGGCGGGGATTCCGCCAACGATCCTCACTCTTGTCCTCATGGGGTGGCCAAGCGCGCTGGCCGTTGGCGTGGGCTACGTTGCGATCAATGCCTTTCTCGGAAACTTTATCGAACCCATGATGATGGGCCGCCGGTTTGGGATCTCGACTCTGGTTGTCATTGTTTCGGTCATGTTCTGGGGATGGGTCTGGGGGCCGGTGGGCATGTTCCTGGCAGTGCCGATCATGATGATGCTCAAGGTGATTCTTGAGAACAGCTACGAGTTCCGCTGGATTGCAGTGGCAATCAGCAAGGAGAAGGGCGATTTGGCGGACGATGAACAGGAATTGAAGGAAGCGGTGGAGGAAGCAGAGAGTGTCGGGCTTGCGGAAGGGTCTGCTCCTGAAGTTGGCACCTCACAGTAGTGCAGTTGCAAGTTCCCATTCACGGGCCGAACTGGTCCAATCATGGAGGCCCGGCAATAGGGAAAGGAGGGAAGAAGGGTGTATAGTATGGAGCGTTTTCAAAAGTTGGCCCTCGCCGCGCTTTTTGCCGTTTTGCTCCTTCTTTTTGTGGGGGCTATCGTGCGCGCGAGTGGATCCGGTCTGGGTTGTCCGGACTGGCCAACCTGCTGGGGCAAGCTGATTCCGCCCACGAGTGCAGAGCAGATAGATTTCGATAAAATTGATCTGGGGAAATTCCAGCGGAAAGCCGCGCGGCATGGGCGGGACCCTGATTCGATGACAAAGGAATCCCTGCGCGGGGAGTTTGATCCGGTTCACACCTGGGTTGAGTATGTCAACAGGCTCTGCTCCATGCCGGTTGGAATCTTTACCTTGGTTCTCATGATCGCGGCCTTCCGAAGAAAAGGTCAAGGTGGAGATGTTCGCTGGATGAGCGTTCTGGCTTTCGTGCTCGTTCTGGTGAATGCGGAACTGGGGCGGAGGGTCGTCCTCAGCGGCCTCAAACCGGGCGTCATTACTGTGCATATGGCTTTGGCTATCCTTCTTCTCTGCGTCCTCGTTTATGTATTCTGGAAAGGGCGCAGGGTTCCAGCAAAGCGGTTGCTTGAAGGGGATTGCTCGAAGAGGACCTGGTTTCTTGGGCTTGGCGTATTTATTCTGACTGTAGTGGAAGGGGTGATGGGTGCGCAGGTGAGAGAGTTGACGGATGAACTGGCACGCGTCTCGGATTCCGGGGAGCGATCGTCATGGATAGGGACTCTTGAAGAATCCGGAGTCTACCTCGTTCACCGCAGTTTTTCGTGGTTGATTGTGCTGGGGACTGTTGGGCTGATGGTTTTAGCACGCCGATCATTGCCTCATGGCTTAAGTTGGTTGGATAAGGCAATTGGGGGCCTGGTGGGGTCGCTGCTGATAATGGGTGTCCTGCTTGCGAGGGTTGGAGTCCTGCCAGAGGTCCAGGTCCTGCACGTAGGAGCGGCGGCTCTCCTGGTCACTCTTCTTTTTTACTGGTTGCTCGCCACGAGAGCCGAGGGCATCTAATAGGGGCTGCGGATGCCGATCTGCCCCTCTGACAACCCGGCCAGGCGAACGTTTCTCCTGGATAATCTTCGAGCTTGCCCCGGAGGTTGCCTGGAAACACTGGCGATGACATTCGTGGTGCTGATCGCAGTGCGCGTTTTTCATGCAGAGCCCTGGCAGAAGGCCACCCTTGTCGCGGCCTCGAGTTGTGGGCTCCTGTTGAGTCTCTTTCCGGTCCAGTTGCTTCGAAGGACTGGAATATCGGTTAATGTGGGGACCGCTCTGCTCTGGCTGGTCTCAGCAGCAGGGCTTCTGGCGGCAGCTCTTGGAGGAAACGCCATGAGCGTTTTTCTGCCAGCCATGGTGATCGCCCTGTTGTGTATCACCCTGAGCATTCCCTTGATGTCGCAGATCTATCGAAAGCATTACCCCGATCGCACCCGCGGCCGCCTCTTTGCCTCCACAGCGGTAGTCAGGAAGGCGTCAGCCCTGATCGTTGCTCTGATTTTTGGTAAAATTCTGGAGAATAATCTCGAGGATTTCCGTGGAATTCTGCTGGTCTATTCCATCTGCTGCGTGCTCATGGCCGGTTGCGTCCTTGCGATGGCCCCGGTCCGCCTGCAGCGGACCAGACAGGTGCGTCTATTTGGCGCCCTCGATCACCTGCGTAGTGACCGGATATTCAGGTCACTGCTGACTTCATGGATGATTCTGGGTTTTGGGAACCTGATCTGCTGGTCCATATTCGTGGAGTATGTCTCCAACCCGGAATATGGATACAAGCTCACCGAGTTTACCATTGCCTTCGTTACCGGCTCCCTGCCTGAGATCATGTTTCTGCTAACCGTGGTAGCATGGGGAATCATCTTTGACCGGGTGAATTTTTTCGCGGTTCGCATGGCCCTCAACCTGTTCTTCATATGTGGGGTCCTATTCTATTTCTTCGGAGACGGGTTATGGGCCTTATGTATTGGGATTTCCCTGCATGGTATTGGCCGGGCTGGAGGAAATATCGCCTGGAGCCTGTGGGTGACCAAGTTTGCCAAGGCGGAGCAGGTGGCTGAGTACATGAGCGTCCATACATTTCTTTGTGGGGTGCGTGGTGTGATTGCTCCCTTCGTGGCGTTTCCAATGATTGCCGAGCTTGGCCCCCGTGCGGTGGGTGCGGTGGGTGCCTTCCTGATTTTCGTGGCGACTCTCATGATCTGGCCTCTTTTTCGCAGGAAGCCAGATTGCAAGGATTCTGGAGATTAGCGGGGAGCTGGGCTGGAAATTTGTTCAGGTCAGAATTCAGGAGGGGGCATGTGCCGGCCATCGGTTCTATCCCGATGGATATCAGATGCAGGGCCTTAGTGGAGTTCAAGAACCTCGGCGGGACTGACAGTAGAGAGGCTGTGAGCTTCGCCTACCGGGGCACAGGTCAGCTTGCCTTCGGTGCAATTGATGCCTGACAGTAACTCGGGTCGATTGCGGCAGGCATCCGGGAGGTCGTGCTCCGCCAGCAGCATGGTCCAGCGGGAAGTGACATTGTTGAGGGCCTGGGTAGCAGTGCGTGAATAGGCACCAGGCATGTTGGCAACGCAGTAATGAAGAACGTCTTCTTCAAAATAGATCGGATCGTCATGGGTTGTGGGGCGGCTTGTTTCGGCACAGCCTCCCTGATCGATGGCGATGTCGACAAGAACGCTTCCCGGGGCCATCTGTTTCAGCATGTCCCGGGTAATGAGCTTGGGCGCAGCAGCTCCGGGGATCAGAACGGCTCCAATGATGAGGTCAATTCGTGGGAGGAGGGATGAGATGTTTGCTTCAGTTGAATAGAGTGTATGAGCCTCCTGCAGGGTGATATCGAGGAAGCGCATCCTCTCTACGTCGACTTCTACAATAGTCACATCTGCGCCGATCCCCGTAGCTACCCGGGCAGCATTAATCCCAGCGGTGCCTCCACCAATTACCATCACCCGGCCAGGTGCTACCCCCGGGACTCCTCCGAGGAGGATTCCCCGTCCTCCTCGATGGTTCGCGAGGTGATAGGACCCAAAGATGGCAGCCATCCGGCCTGCCAGCTCGCTCATAGGCTCCAGAAGTGGGAGGCGTCCGCTCACCTCAAGGGTTTCGTATGCGATGGCAGTGCACCCGGTGGCAGTAAGGGATTCAGTCAGGTTCCGGTCAGCGGCCAGGTGCAGATAGGTAAACAGAGTGTGTCCGGGGCCAAGCAGCGCGATCTCGGAGGGTTGCGGTTCCTTCACCTTTACAATGAGTTGGGCTTCTTCGAAAACGGCCCCTGCTGTCGGCACTATTTCGGCGCCAGCAGCCTGATACTCGGAGTCGAGGTAACTGGATTGCTCGCCAGCGCCTGTTTCAACGACTACGCGATGCCCATGTTTGACCAATTCTCCAGCACATGCAGGGATCATGCCGACGCGGTGCTCCTGCGACTTAACCTCCTTTGGAATTCCGACCGTCATATGGGGACTCTAGACGAAGGAGGGCTGTCCCTCCATCCCCGACTTGCGGCCTGTCCGTAATCTGGCATACTTTGCCCGCCAGCGGTCAGCCAGCTTAGCTTCAATTGGTAGAGCTCTCGATTTGTAATCGAGCGGTTGTCGGTTCGAGTCCGACAGCTGGCTCCAGCGGTTACCTTCTGGATTATCGCGAACGGAGGAGAGTCCCATAACCGGAAGATTTCCCGGGCAGGACAGGGAGGGGTTGCTTTTTCTAATGGAAATCATGGCTCACCGCAGCGATGCCGAGGTCAAAGGGGAGAGGTTCAATTTCGATGGTATAGAGAGTATGAGAGCCTCCTTCCCCGATCTGCATCCGGCCATGGCAGAGAAGAAAGTCCTCCGTGGTGATAACAAGGCGATAACGATCAAATATGCTACGGGAGACGAAAAGGTTGGCTGTGCCTGTCTCGTCTTCAAGAGAGATGAAACAATGTCCATTGGCAGTGCTGGGTCTTTGTCGGCAAATGACAAGTCCGGCGCAGCTGATCTGCTGGCCGTGCGTGATTCGTTGAAAATCGCATGCTCTAACAAGGAAAGAAGGGTGTCTGGCTGGATTTACAGGATGATTGTCCGAGTCTCCTTTTGAGCTCGAAAGGTTTCTTAGCCACTCCCTGCGCAGTATGGCCATGGGGTGCGGGCCCGTACTGTAATCCTGGGAGCTGTAGTCTATGGCGAGCCTGTCGAGATCGTTCATCGGGCTGAGAGGGAGAGGGGAATCCGGGTTTGAATTACCGGAAAAGGGAGCGTGTTCCTGTAGCTCAGCACACTCAAAAAGATCCTCATCAGGAATCTGCTCTCCCTTCCACAGGGCGTCCCGGCGATGCTCAACGTCATTAAGATCGTTCAGGGCTCCCACTGCGGCGAGGAGGCGTCGTTCCTTCTTATTAGGACGCACACGCTGGAGAAAATCAGAGAGATTCCTGAATTGGGAACGGGAGCGGGATTCCACGATCCTGATCGCAGTTGAAACAGAGAGGTTCTTGAGGTGCTGTAACCCCAGCCTGAGAGCCCGATCATCAAGAACCGTTGTCTCACAGCAAGAGTAGAATACGGAGACGGGGCGAATGCGTATTTCATGCCGTCGAGCATCATGAAGCAGGCTGGCAACGGGATAGAATCCCATGGGCTGGTTGTTGAGAAGGCCGGCAAAAAACTCCGCAGGATGGTGAACCTTTAACCAGCAGGACGCATAGGCGATAAGAGCAAACGATATTGCGTGACTTTCCGGGAATCCGTAGAGGGCGAAGGAACTGACGGAGTCCACAACCCTTTTCTGAACATGACGATCTATACTGCGCTGGGACATCCGGGAACGTAGTTTTTCCGAGATGCTCCTCATTCGTTGGTCAGAACGTTTGAAGGCCATGGCGCGTCGAAGTTCATCGGCTTCCGATCCATTGAAGCCAGCTATGATCATCGCCATCCGCAGAACCTGTTCCTGGAAAAGGGGGACGCCGAGAGTGCGGTCGAGGACATTTCTGAACTCGGGGTGAATGTAGTCGATTGCTTCCCGCCCATTGCGTCGGTTCAGATAGGGGTGAACAAGGTCACCCACAATGGGACCAGGGCGAATGAGGGCGACTTCGACCACCAGGTCGTAAAAAACCCTTGGTTTCATGACAGGGAGAGTGGCCATCTGGGCGCGGGACTCGACCTGAAAGGTGCCTATCGTGTCTGCGTTGCAGAGGAGGTCATATGTTGCAGGGTCATCGTAGGGGATACGTGAAAGGTCGATATTCTTACCCCGCTGACGGCAGATCCGGAGACTGTCTTCCATGGCTGCAAGCATGCCGAGTCCGAGAAGGTCAACCTTCACGATGCCCAGGTCCTCACAATCATCCTTGTCCCATTGTACGATAGTGCGATTGGCCATGGTTGCTGGTTGCAGGGGGACAACCGAATCGAGTCCGCCATCAGATATAATCATGCCTCCGGAATGCTGTCCCAGGTGCCGGGGGAAGGAGAGAACAGCATGATATAGATGGAGCAGGGCTTTGAAATGGGGATGATTCCGTGGGACGCCAGATTGGGATAATATCTTTTCAAGGCTATTTGCGTCCTGCTCTACCGTTTCGGGGGTTTCCGAGATACGCATTGAGGAAAAAAGAGCGGAAAAGCGATTCGCGGTAGCGACAGGAAAATCCAGGACCTTGCACATTTCCCGGAAGGCGGATTTCGGGCGGTAGGAAATGACATTAGCTGTCATGGCGGCACCACGGGGTGAGTATTTCTGGAAAACGTGCTGAATAACCGCTTCACGGCGATTTCCCGAAGGAAAGTCGATGTCGATATCGGGCCACGACCTGCGATTCTCTGAGAGGAACCTCTCAAAAAGGAGCCCGCTTCCTACGGGATCACAGGCAGTGATTCCCAGACAATAGCAGACTGCTGAATTGGCCGCAGACCCACGACCCTGACAGAGGATTCCCTGTGATCTCGCAAATTGGACGATCTCCCATACGATCAGAAAATACCCTGAGAAGCCCAATCGGATGATCAAGGCCAACTCGTGTTCAAGTTGCTGGCGAATCCGGTTGCTGATTGTGCGGTAACGTTCTCGGCCGCCCTGGAAAGTCAATTCCCGTAGAATCCGACCTTCTTCCCCGGGAGAAAGGGGTTGCCCGTTTTCATGATAGGAAGGGAACTTGTAATCCAGACGATCAAGAGTGAAGTCCAGGCGTTCGGAGAGGATTTGACTGTTAAGAAGGGCTTGGGGATAATCCTCGAACAGAGTTGAGAGTTGCCCTGGAGACTTGAGGTGGCGCTCAGAATTTTCTTCCAGCAGGATGCCCGCTTCATCAAGAGAGGTATGATGGCGCAGGCATGTGAAGGCATCTGCCAGAAGTCGGTCATGACGACGTGCAAAAAGGGGTGCATTTGATGCCAGAAGAGGAATTTTAAGATGGTCGGCGAGGTCAACAAGATGGTGATTTATTCGTTCAGTAGCCCTGCGATGATGGCGAGTGAGGGTGATATAGAGGTTGTTCCTGCCGAAGGTATCACGAAGACAGGTAGCGGTTTCCAGGAGTTTATTTTTGTTCAGGGGGGATAGGGACTCCGGAGTGAGAAGAGCAACCATTCCTGAGCTGTCGAAGGGAGTAACAGGAAAACAATGCTTCTTCAGGGAGGTTCCACGATGGGGAAGATTTTCACCGTGGTGGAGTCTGGTCAGGAGATGACAGAGATTCTTATAGCCAGCAGGGTTCTCGACCAAAAGGGGAAGGGAGAGGGGGGGGGAGCCAGACCCTGCAAATTCTGCCGTAGCCCCGACGAGGGCCCGGAGGCCATGCTTTTTTGCAGCGAAGTGAGCCCGGACTGAACCGTAGAGCCCCATGTGATCGAGAAGTGCGATAGTGTCATATCCAAGTTCTGCCGCACGGCTGACAAGTTCCTCTGGATGGCTGGCGCCACGAAGAAATGAAAAAGAAGACCGGGCGTAGAGTTCAGTAAACAAGTTCTCTGGAATATCAGGGAGTAACAGTCTGGCATGGACCGGGTAATTATTGATAACTACCCTCAAGGGTCCAGGAGCCGGGTGAATGACATGCAAGGCGAAGCAAGGTCTTGTCGGCGAGCTGAATATCCCATTCCACTCGCTGCCAGCTCTTATCGGAACTCCACCAATTGCCCGAGAGGGGGAAAGGCCCATTGAGAGCGACGATGGGACCTGGGCAGGGGCCATTCAGAAGTGCAAGGGGACTGGGGTGCCGTGTGCCGGCGTTACAGGCAACATGGACAGGAAGTGGTGGGCGATAGCGACTCAGAGGCAGAGCGGTTCCGGGGTCTCCAGGGCTGAACGACCCCGTGGGATCAGCGTCCGTTTCCCGGCTTGGCTTCGGATTCCTGCCAGGGAGCAGGGGTTTTTTCATCCGGAAAGAATCTGGATAATGACTGGCAAGAGGAAGGGGAACACCCAGGCGGTCTGGCCCGAGAAGCGCCGTTAATTGAGCAATAGTATTGGGCAGGCTATGAGAATCTCTTGGAGAGTAGCCAAAGATGTTGTGTTGTGTTTCTCCCGGAAGGACGGGAGTCAGATGCAGAGACCAACGGATGATGGGAGCAGATGCGTGCACCGTTTCCAGGTGAACCTGAAGAATCTCCAGAAGACTGGATGGATGACAGGAGGGTTCCGGAAGGCTCAGTCGATGCTGGTACTGGTTCCCGTCATCAAACGTGAGGGAAATTTTGATGGAGCTTGTTGCCCGGTGGAGAGATTTAAGTCGTGAACAGAGAGTGCCCAGGCCCCGATTAAGGGAGAAGAGGAGGGCTTCCAGGTTTTCGAGAGGATACTCAAGGTCCTGGTAGAGGGAGAATTTTTCTGGAGGACGGTAGAGGCTGAGGAGGCGGTGCTGCTTGCCGTGCAGGATGTCATGGGCTCTTCCGGCTTCGGAACCAAGTCTCTCAGCAAGTCCCTGTCGGGGGAGTGCGGCAAGGTCGCCGAGGGTTTTGATGCCCCACAGCGAGAGGACGTCTCGATCCAGTTTGAGGGAGTAGGAGTCGGAGCAGAGGGAGGCTATTGATCGACTGGCAATATGCTGCAGATGAAAGGTGGGTTGTGAAGTAATCCTGAATAAGGGCTCTGGATTAAAGGAGAGAGTATAACGCAGAACGGAACTTCCCCCGGCGAGAAGAGACAGGTCAGGGGTAGGAGCCAGAGCGAGATGCAGGGGAAGGCGAAGGGGAGCAGCACGCCGGAGAGCCTGCTCTATCCAGTCCAGTGGGAAGCCCGGGGAGCGGGGTAACGCCAGCAGGTCCAGGATGAAAATCCCTGGAGCAGTTTCCTCGAAGTCTGGGCCGAGAGAGGAAACGTATTGTCGCAGGTCGTCCTGGTGTCGGCGTTCGGCATCAGGATCGGGCGTAAGAAGAGCAAGCTGGGGACAACGTGACAGAGCCCTCGTTGCAGTAAGCCCCGGGATGATCTGATGCTGGGATGCGGCATGATTGGCAGCAAGGATGACCGGAATGGAATGACTGGACTCTTTTCCTGACGAAGGATTTGCTGCAGGATTGACCAGTGCGGTTGGGTCGGAGTCCTCAGGGAGAGTGTCCCGGAGAAGAACAGCAAGAGGAAAGAAAGGGACCTGAAAGGATGCGTACAATAAGAGCTGAGGTGCGGATTTATATTCTGGAAAAGGGAGGAGCCTCGGAGCTTACGACCCTCGGGCTGCGATTTTCCGGTGGTAATATATGGGGCTCAGTTCGTCTCGCCCCCGGATGAGGTCAGAAAGAGTAAAGGCAGAATCGAGGGAGAGTTGAAGAGTCGCACATGGGATGAGATGTCTGGGCGTAAAAATAAGAACAGAGGATCTGGTCTGCTCTGCCAGATTACGCAGGCGATACCAGGATGAGGAAGGAATGAGAGAGAGTTCCCTGAGAGGATTGAGCAGAAGATCAAGGACGATCAGAGGAAGGCTTCCATCATGTAGAAGCAGGTCGCAGCAGTGCAGGGACTCGTTACTGTTGCGACAACGAACCCAGAGAAGGCGCGAGCAGGATCCAGTTCCATAGGAAGCAGGATCAAAAGAGTCTCGTCCATCTATGAGGGCGATCGGACTTTGATAAGAAGGTGAGAAGTCGTCCCGAAAACAGGTCTGAATTTCTGTTTCATGATCTGTTTTCAGAAGTTCTGATAGAATAAGGGATAAGCCGGAGGCGGGGTGGGCAGGGCTCAACTCGGAGAGAGCTCCCGCGGGAAATACGGGAAGGTTTTTAACGAGAGGGGGAGCAGTGAAATCTGGAGATGCCTTTCCTGCGTGTGCGGCAGGGAACTTTTCCTGTAGCTGCTTGCGTAAAACGAGAAGCTGGGAGGCCCGATCTCCACTATTCTTGATCTCACAGGATTCCTTCATTGTGTTCAGATGAACACTATTTTAAAGCGGGGAGTTGGCAAGCCAAAATAGGAGGTCTCCAATTCAATGGGAGCACTTCGATCTGCTCTTATTCGTCTTGGTAGGGATGAGTCCGTGAACCCATGCTTTTTGATCTGGATGTGTATGGCCTGTGAATAAGTAACTTCGTGAACCGTTGACATGTTGATAGTCGCTAAATACAAAAATTTGATGGGTATCCGTGTAAGGCCGATGGGTGAAATAAAGTCCCAGCCTGATCCTGCTGAACGCGTAAAGTGCTGGAAGTGTGGGACTTGGTTCATGATGCCTCGTGCCGCGACTCGATCTTCGTGTCCAAGCTGTGGGAGCCAGGTAGCCCTTCATCGGCTCAAGATGCCGATGATGCCAAGTGGGAAAGGCAGTCCGACTGAGACTCGATCAACTGAATCCAGCCAGGACATTGAGTCGGAAGCGCCGGGCGAGAGCGATAGGGCTAAGGAGTCGGGACCGGAACTGGGGGGAGAGGAGATACGCAGGATGTTCGTGGAAGCTGATCCGCGGAGGGAAGGCGGAGTAAGCGGAAGAGAAATTCTCAGGGGAATTTCTCTCAGGACTTTGGTTACGCTAGTTGGCGTGGCAACCCTGATTCTGCTGATTTTGTCCCTGGTAACAGCGAACTGAGTGAGGAGGCGGTGAAGTTTGTCCTGGCGTCCGGTTCTCCGAGGCGAAGAGATTTTCTGATCAAGGCTGGTTACGATTTCACGGTGGAGCCATCCGAGGTGGCGGAGTGGCCTCCGGGGAAGTATCCCTTTCGTGAACTTTGTGTGTCTAATGCGGCCTTAAAAGCAAGAGACGTATTGGACAAGCACGCCGATGCGGTTGTTCTAGGAGCTGATACGCTTGTCGGCCTGGAAGGAGAAGTCATGGGTAAGCCCCGTGATGCTGAAGAGGCCGTGTGCATGCTGGAGCGCTTGTCGGGCCAGAGGCATGAAGTATGTACCGGTGTGTGCCTGTGTTATGGAACAGAGGAATACACCTTTTTTGAGGTGACATGGGTGCAGTTCCGGGATTTTGGAAGGAGTGTGATCAGGGACTACATGCAGCGGGTTAGCGTGATGGATAAGGCAGGCGCCTATGCCATTCAGGAGCATGGAAGCATGCTGGTCGACAGAGTGGAGGGGTCCTATGATAATGTGGTAGGTCTTCCAATGAATCAGGTGGTGGAAGAGCTGAAGCGACTCGGCGTCACGCCCTCCAGTGACCGAAAGAGATGAGATTTTGGGGGCTGAGCAGGGCAGCGGAGAGCAGGGTCTGCAATTGAAGGAGAAGTTGAGAATTGGTTCAGCGGCGGCATTATGGGACAATACGGCGTGACGATGGCGCCGAGGTATCCGCTGATCATGAATCCTAAGGCCCGCAGCGAACGGGCCCAGCGGGCTCGGCGTTTCGTTATGGA